>Ga0172379_10000279_pt1 | contig 136119 bp, 127 predicted proteins | sample GrowelOW334metaG_FD_119756 | JGI IMG/M metagenome (GOLD analysis project Ga0172379, IMG submission 119756) | Groundwater microbial communities from an aquifer near a municipal landfill in Southern Ontario, Canada - Groundwater well OW334 metaG | ecosystem: Environmental > Aquatic > Deep... | reverse complement strand
TCAAGCGCCCCCAGATAGTATTTGCCGGCTCGACCATAATAATTTTCCCCATAGGCTTAAGGCATCGATCCATTTCACATAAAAAAGCGCGTGAATCAGCAATATGGTGAAAGACATCTACCATAAAAAAACAATCAATCGAGCTATTTGCAAACGGCATTTTTAAAACCGAAAAAACATAATCGACATTCTGCGAGCACACGAGATCTGATGTCAAAACTGTCGGATAAATCGTTTTGATGAATCCTCCACCACTTCCGAGCTCAATGCACGTTTTCCTCGAAATAGCATCGCAGCGCTGGCCCAGGATTCGATAAAACTCCACGTAGAGCTTTCTCAAAAAAGGTTTTGACTGAATGATGGCTCCGTGAATCATAGGCATTTCGGGATCATCAAGGCTTCGCCCCCTAACTGCCGGGAGCCTTAAAAGATTCAGGTAGCCCATAAAATCATTTAACTCCGGTAATTTGCAGGGAACCGGCAATCTCTCGAACGAATGGGATTTTTTCCATCAGCTCAGAAAACGCTCGCAAAAGCTGTAAAAAGGAACCTGGCAGAAAAGGATACATAAAATCAAAGGGTTCGATAGTTACCGCTGAGAAACCCGAATGAACTAACCTCTTTTTCAGGCACGAACGAATGAACGCCGTTTCATATTTTGTAACAGATAATCTTTTTCGTAGAAAGGGGACTTTTCTTTCGAGGAAAACATGTGGATTCAAATAATTAGGCTCCGTAAATCTTATTCTCCCTCCTCGCTTCAGAACGCGGTAGATCTCCTCGAGCCCCAATTTAATGTTCAAATGATGCAAAATCGAGCTGCCCACGACTTCATCAAAAGAGTCATTCTTAAAAGGCAAATGCCCCACATCACTTTGAAATAACTGAACAGGCAAAGACCGTTTAGACGACCTCATCAATAAGTCATGCGAGATATCCACTGCGGCAATATCGGCGCCCGTCGATGCGAGGCCCTGGGTAAAGACTCCCGTGCCGCAGCCCACTTCAAGGCACCGAACACCTCGATGAAGTCCGCTAGATAGGTATTCAACTCTTCTTTGATAACGCGCAGTTCCAATCGGGCCAGCCCAGTGCCATAGACTCTCAGCATCCGCCGCAATGCCCTTTCCATGAGCCTTCTCGTTTTCAATTCGAACGTCATTAGTGCATTTTTTGATCATAAAATCTCAAGCGCACAAACTTTTCTTGTTCAGAGAACGTATGGTCATGCTATCGCAAACTTGCCAAAACAAATAGGAGCAGAAAATAATGAGGTACGGATCTATCAGGGGGACTCGGTATCTTGCAATTCCGACGATAATCACATGAATAACAGTAAAAAAAATAAATACCGCAAGCAAATAGGAAACGCCTGACATTTTTTTCTTCGCTGCCATGAAAAGTCCCAAAAGGCCCGCAATTGGGACAACGGAAACGCTGAAACAGTTCAGGAGAATACGAAAAAAAGAGTGACCTGCAACTTTGGGCACCATTTGCCAGAAATGAAGAAATCCATAGCATTTCGTCTTTAAGACAAGGACCGGATGATCTAAAATAAATCTGCAAGCATCTTTCAAAAACCATGCCGAGCTATCTTGTGACTGGAACTGATCAAAAAATACAACACGAGCAGCTAGACTAGCCGGCTTCAGAAATGCATAAGACGTCCCATATTCAGTATGTACCGCCCAAAAGCCAGCAACGCCCGTGGTGGAAATAGGAATAAATCGGCCCGTTGCTGCAAATGTGTAGATGATCCATGGCATAACCGGCACCAAAAAACCTACAAACAAAATTCCAAGATACGCCCTTGATTTTTTTTCGCCTTTTAGCCGGAAAAACAAATAGACCATAAGAAATATAAGGAATAAAACCAAGGTGGAACGAATCAACGCCGCAATCGCCAGAAATAAACCGGCAAAAAAATGATGAGCCCCTCCTTTATTCTTGATTACGATTTTCAGAATTAATAAATTGGATAAAACATAAAAAAATGAAAACAAACATTCGGTCAAAATATCTGCAGTATGCAAAATGGCGTAGGGGTATAGGGCATAAATAAACCCCGAACACAAAGATACTTTCGTGCGCAAAAAAAAAGTCCGTGCTGTTAAGTAAACCAGTAAGACAGTAAAAGTATCAACAACGCTTTGAATGATTTTGACTGCCAAGAAAGAATGAGCAATGAATCGAAAAATTAGGTAAAGAAAAATAGGGTAGCCCGGCGCACGATACCATGCCCGAGTAATAGTCGGATATCCAAAACCATACCCCCGCCCCTCTAATAGATTCTTGCTATGTTGATAATAATCACCGCTGTCTGGCGCAAAATTGGACTCTTGCGCAATTCTGGGAGCAGGCCTTTCCGAATCAAAAATAACGACTAAACGAAATATTAGCGCTAAAGCCATTATGAAGAGTATCGATGAAGTTTTTCTCATCAGGTTTTCAATCCCGTAAATTCATCAAAAATTAATATCGAAGCAAGAAGCTCACTATGGAATCAAGACCATTCTTCTGAAGATATTGACGGCAGCCGCCTCATTTGTCTCAACCTACTCCAACGACCTGCCGGTACACTGCTAACGTCTGTGCCGCTGTCTTATCCCAGCCAAAGCGAGCCGATTGTCGGAAACCCTTCTCTCGAAGTTCGCTCCGTAAATCTGACGATGAAATAACACGAAGCATTCCCTTCTGGATGCTATTCACATCATAAGGGTCGACCACAACACTCGCATCGCCCGACAGTTCCGGAAGAGAAGCACAAGATGAGGAAATTGTCGGACAGCCGCAAGCCATAGCTTCTAACAAGGGAAAACCGAAGCCCTCGAAGAGGGACGGGAACACAAACAAATCCGCCGCGTTGTATAGAACTAGCAGCTCGTGATCATCGATTCGGCCACAAAATACGACTCGCTCTTCGACATTCTTATCGCAAAGCAAACCTCGAACGCGAAGACTCTGCTCGGAGTCCACAGCATGGTCACCGACAACGATCAGTTTGTATTTGGCAAACATCGATTGACGACTATCTATAAAAGCAGCGATGACGTTGCCAGCATTTTTTCGAAAATCCATGCCACCCAAAAATAGAATAAATGGCGACTCAATGCCATACTTACGTTTCAAGAAGTCCCAGTGGTCACCTGTTAAGCGAAAGGGGCTAAAATGGTCATCCACGCCCAAAAAAACAGTTATCACCTTCGATGGCGACAATTCCAACTTTTTGATTATATCTTGTCTGGAGTACTCAGAATCGGTAATGACTATATCGGCGTTTTTTTTAATCGCCCCAAGACCCTCGTAGTAGTTTCGCCGTTCTTGCTCGTTTCGAAAAAATTGTCCTGGAAAGTGAAGCGGCGCAAGATCATGCAACGTCACAACGGTTTTCCCATATTTTGAATGCCAAATATCAGAATTTGGAAAATGAAAAAGATCCACATCGCGAAATAAAAGCCTACCGATCCATCCGACGTGTTTTCGACGGATCATGCGAAAACGTCTCTGCGGATTTTCAATTTTGAAGTTACCGGGCAAACCCAACTGGATGATCGGCTCCCCATGGGAGGAAAAGAGAACAAAGCTATGATCGCACCCCGCTTTGCCGAGCGATCGCAAAAGATTATTCGTATACCTTTCGATTCCTCGTCCCGAAGCAGTCGCCCTGGACGCATCAATTCCTACTTTCATTAACCACCTTTGATGTGAGCACTTTCTTACCCCATCGTCCCAGAAAAAAATCGAACACTCCTGATATAGCAGCGCGAAGCTCGCAATTTTTTTTTGAAAGATAGAGCGTCAAAGCAATAGAATACGTAAACTGTAAAACAAATCTTGCGAGAAATCCTAGCCAATATCTTTTAGGCGAGTTCTTGTACATAAATAAGAGCTGGTTTCGATTCCGATAATAGTAAAAAGCGCGCGATGCGTTTCCGGCCGGCGACGTATAGTGATGCCAAATCTTGGCGGTTGGGATCACAAAAACTTTGTAACCAAATTTTTTTATGCGCAATTGCCAGTCTGTCTCCTCGTAATAGATAAAGTAGTCTTCATCTATCTTCCCAGCTTTAAGAACCGCCTCAATCCTAACGAGCCCAAACCCGATGGGGAAGGTATCGACCTCGCGAATAGCTTCAAAACGTCCGTCATCAATCTCACCCTGGCAGGTGTCGACAAACGCACCCTTCTTCCAATCAATTTTGGCTCCAAAATACCAGATTTTGCTTACTTCCGGGTAATAAAAAACTTTGGCACCAACCGCCCCAATTCTTTCATCTGTTTCTGCAAAATCCACCAACTTCTGCAGACAAAGTTCGTCAACAAAAGCATCATTATCCAGAAATAAAATATATTTGTAATCCGCTTTGAGCGCATATTCTATGGCAATGTTCCTTGCCGCTGACGCCCCAAGATTGCCACCTGTTTCGACGAGCTGAACTTCTGGAAGCCGCCTTCTTATCTCCTCCGGGGTACCATCCGTAGACGCATTGTCAACCACGAAAACATCGTAAGACATAAACGCAAGTTTTTTGATCGAATCAAGACAGCGCAGCGTATCGTGCCGTTTATTATAACTCACTACTGCGATCAAAACCCTAATGGCATCATGATTCATCGTTCTTTAGTCATGCAGGAGGTCAAAGCACACGGATCCTTTTCCACAATGAACTGAAATTCGATTTCCTCAAAGCCTCCCACCCAAAAACACCAGATTCTGGAGCAAAAAGACGGCGACAAATTTGCACACAAGTCGAAAATCACCCCCAGAACGCTTCCTGCCAGGTATAGTATTTTTGACATTACCTTTCTCTTGAAATACTTTTGCGCGAACCATCTCAGCTTCATACTCTTAAGCCGTAACGAAACGCCCTGGTAACCACCTGGGAAAGAGGGTGAAAAATAATACGGAAAAGTGATGTCAAAACCACTTTTGTGTTCAGCATGTGTAAAGCCCCGAGAAAAATGGGGAACCCGGATTCGAATTTCGGCACCGTTATTGGATATTCGATACAACTCCTTCATCACTGAAAACGGATTATCTAGATGCTCTAGAACATGGTCGGCCTCGATTAACTCACACTCGTGATCATTAAAAGGATAGGGAATAATATTCAAATCATGTCGCACGTCTGGTTTGCAAGTAAGCGAATTGTCAACATTCACATAGCCTTTCTTTAAAAATTCGCCGCAGCCTAAACTCAATTTTTTCTTCATCATTCACACTCCCCGATTGACACCCATGATAATTCGGTATGCTGTGAGATTGGAAGAGCCCTCGTTACGCGCTGCACCTTCATGGTCTGGTCCCCACGGCCGACCAGCTATAACCATGACGGGAATTAATTGTGATAGCCGTAAAACCTGCTTCTGTTATGAGCGCCATGACTTCATCTTTCCGGTAATATTTTGCATGGGCAGGATTCAGTTGGTCATAAATAACCAAACGCCGTTTTTCAGGGGTCATCGGACCTATAACATTGTTCATGTAGTCCTTCAAAGGCAGAGAAAAAAAACGGCACAAGAATATATAAAGAGCGAGCGGCCAGGAAATGAGTCGGGATAAAACAGCTAACCAAAAGTGTGGTAGCCGTGTGGTGAACAAACGAAGCGGATGTATCAATCCTAAATAAAGTTCATTACCCTCTCTGCCGTATAGCCAAATGGCCAAGCGGCCACCGCGACGCAACGAACGGAAGGCGGCTTTCATGACAGGCGCCGGCTCAGGGATATGATGAATCACCCCAACGGAAAAAACAAAATCATAATTGCCATTTTCCGGAATTTTTTCACCGGTCATTTTAAGGCAATTAACTCGACTCCCTTCGTTCCTGGTATTTTCAACCAGCACATCAAAAGCATCGGACGGCTCAATGGCAGTAACGTGTGCCGCACCAGCACGTAAAAGCATGTGCACAATCCTGCCTGTTCCACTCCCGATTTCCGCAACTCGGCACCCTCGCAATTCCTCGGGAGTCAGGACAGAGGCAAACATATCCCAGAAAAGCTCTGATGAACCATAAAACCCATCATTATCCCTGTATTGAAGCCACTGAACGCCAAAATCCTTGATGGTTTTTCCTTGGCAGTCCATGCGCGAATCTCCTAAGATTTACGAACGATCAACAAAATAGATACCCCCACGAGCGGCCTAACAAAGGGGGCAGTCTCAACATCTACATAAAAAATCCATTTAAGCAGCTCGTTAATCCATGGCGAGTTAAGTCTGTTTTCATTTTCCAACGGAAAATGAAATAAATTCACCAGTTTTCTCACAATCAAAATCAGCGTGAAAAGCAGATAGTTAAAATAAAAACTATCCAGACAATCAAAGCCCGCCTCGATAGCCGCCTGACGCAGATGCTTCATGTCGTATCGCCGATGGTGCTGCGCCGTCAAATCCTGAACGCCCCACAAATATTGAAAAGCAGGCACCGTGATGACAGCGCAACCGCCAGGCTGAAGCACACGCCATATTTCCTTCAAAGCCTTCAGGTCATTCGCCACGTGCTCAAGCATATCGGCTGCCAGGACGAAATGAAAAGTTTCATCTGCATAAGGCATTTGGCAAACATCCGCCTTGTCCACAACGCCCAACCCTTTTTTGTCGCAAAAACGAATTGCAAAATCACTGGAATCAAGCCCACGAATGGCCAAAAAACCTAAATCTTTTAGCATCCGCATGTTCGCGCCTGTCCCGGCACCCAAGTCCAGAATAGGCACTTGCCGCGGCAAAGACAGTCTATGAATCATTGAGGCAATCAACCTACGACGACCACAGAACCACCAGTGGCCTTCCTCAACACAACTTTCGATTTTATATGCACTCTCCTTCACGGATATGCCCCTTAAGCCAATATGGTTTGCTTATGGCTTTGCCGCCAACATTCGAAGATGAACAGGGTCCACAAAAGTTTCCGGAAGTCCCTTTTGCCCAAAAAATGGTCATCAAGCAACCCTTGAATGTATTCTGGGTGAAAAATGCCGGCCTCTTTGATCGAGTCGCCAGTCAACACATCCAGAATCATCGGCTTCAAACCTGCTTTAATCCACTTGGCCACCGGTATGCCAAATCCCTTCTTCTTGCGGTGAATAATATCATTGGGCAGATATTTTTCCGCAACCTTTTTCAGGATATATTTGGTTGAAAAACCTTTCAGTTTCAAGTGTGTTGGCATTGCACAAACGAATTCAACGAGAGTATGATCCAAGTAGGGAACGCGGACTTCTAAGGAATTGGCCATGCTGGCCCGGTCAACCTTCACAAGCATGTCATCCTGCAAATAAAACCTCAAGTCAAGATTCCATATTTGGTTCAAATAATTTCTAGAATCGCACTGAGCCCAAATCTTCTTATGGAAAGCAAATTCGTCGTAACCCATGATTCTTTTCCGAAACGGCTCCAAAAATAGTTCCCTTTTTGCTTTTGGTTCAAAAGCGCCAAGCCAAATTTGATTTCTGGCTGGCAAATCATACGATATGCCAGCGCAAAACCTTTTGACAGCAAAGTCCCAGCTGATATTTTCATCCGATACCGGCAGACGGGACGCAAGACCACGCATGACCGGGCCAAAACATCGCGGAAACCACCTAGCAACCTTATGCGCCTGATAGGTCGGGTATCCCCCAAACAATTCATCACCGCCGTCACCGCTTAAAGCCACAGTTACTGTCTTCCGTGCATGCTGCGCCAAAAGATACGTGGGAATGAGGGAAGCATCCGCGAAGGGTTCATCCAAAATACCGATGATGGACGGTAATAAATCAAGCATCGTTTTCGACGTTAGTCTTTCCTCATGGTGTTCAGTCCCTAAATATTTTGCAACTTTCAACGCGTACGGCGACTCATCAAACGAACTCTCATCAAAACCAATGCTGAAAGTCTTGACCTTTCCAGGTAATTGTCGCGCCAACATTGCCGTAATCAAACTTGAATCAATTCCCCCGCTTAAAAAAGCCCCAAGCGGCACATCACTTACCGTTCTTAGAGCAATGGATTTCTGTATACGAAATTCCAGCTCATTCATCCATTCCTGTTCTGACTTATGCTTTTGGTGTTCCTTAAAGGAAAGCTTCCAGTAAAAATCCCGTGCAATATTGCCTTGATGATAGACAAGCCGCTCGCCCGGCAGTAGCTTGAATATTTTCCGATAAATCGTCAACGGTGCTGGGACGTATTCAGAGCTCAAATACATAGTGAGGGCCTCGAGACTCATCGAAACATCAAGCCCCGGGAACTGCAAAATTGATTTTATCTCCGACCCAAACACAAACTGTCGGCCGTCATCATAGTAGTGAAGGGGTTTCTCCCCCATTCTGTCCCTCGCAAGAAAAAAAGAATCGTCTCGGCGGTCATAGACAGCAAAGGCAAACATCCCGTTCAACTCTTGGACACAATCATGTTTACGATCTTCATACAACCGGAGAAGAACCTCCGTATCGGACAGTGTCCTGAACCGAAAGCCTTTTGCCCTCAATCTTTCCCGAATTTCTTTAAAGTTATAAATTTCTCCGTTGTAGACAATGCCGACCGAGTTATCCTCATTCCACATGGGCTGGTGCCCTCCGGCGATGTCAATGACGGAAAGCCTGCGCATGGCGAACCCCCAATGTCTTTCGACATGGCTACCGCCTTCATCCGGACCGCGGTGTATCATCGCCTGATTCATTTTTTCAAGAATCGGGTAACCACCTTTTATCTGTTCGCTAAAATAACCAGCAATGCCGCACATATTATCCCCCGTGGGCTGTTAAGAAGGTCTGCCGAAAGGTACTTTCGATGGCGTGATCGTAAAACATCAGACGCTTACAACGCAACCATGCCCCCGCAACTTCACCTTCAAAAAAACCGGCTGTAGCCATCGCGGCCGATGATTTCTAACCGAATCCTGAACTCGCCCCGCTGAACACCCATGGTTTCAGACAAATCGGTCATGGCCCATTCCCCATCGTGAAAATACTCCGATGTCGATCTGAAACTCATCAGGGCGACCTTGCCGCCGATCCGATAATCGCCGTCCTGAATACACTTGACATGTGACGTTTCAAAATCTGATTTCGCAAAAAGAGGGCCTTCAAAAAAAGCGCCCGACAGCGACACGGGATAATCACCGTAAATCCGCACTCCGCTATGATTGTGCCCGCCCATTTTTGCGTACTGAATATTAATTTCAGTCACCGGTTGCTTGCGTAGGATGCCCATATCCACAGGCACTGAAAACCAACGTCTCATCTTCGCTGGCTCAGGAATCAGATAAGGATATACAAAATAAAGGGGGTATGGATTTCTATCCACTTGCAATTTTTGATCATATTCTCTCAATAATTCACCGTTAACATACACGTCCAGTCTTCCGATCGAGTCACCCACCTGCTCCATGTCGATTTGCAGAATTGCTTCTTCACCCGCATCTAAAAACTTTTTAGGGACTCCTATTGTTTGGCGAATGGCTCGATTCGTATCCGTGAGCGAAACAAACCATGGCCGCCACGCATTTGAATCCCACGAATTCAAAAGCACAAAAAAACAGAGGTAGACAAACGTAGCCGCCACAAATCTTTGATTTTTCGTGAGGCTAGATAAAAATAAAACATAAACCAGAACGGCCAAGGACAGAATAAAAATATTATTCAAACCAACATTGATCATAACCGCACACCAGGGGGAAAACGACTTGAAGAAGAGAAGCGAAATGGGAACACACAACATTTGCCACACCAAATAACTCACTACCGACATGGCCGAAACCGATAAAATTAGAATTCGCATGCGAGAAGCACACGTCTTGAGTTCTTCGAAAATATAATTCAATGCATAGCAGGCAAATAAAAATATAAATGGCATGGCCGGTAAATTGTAGCGAATATCCGCAGCAACTAGCATGTGGATAAAAGCTACATAGAGAATAGTTCCTGATAGCAAAATGGAATACTTATTCTTAAAAAAAGCCAGCGGAATGCCCACCACAGCCATCAGAACCATTGCGCAATGAAAAAAACGGGTTAAAGGGTCGTAGTTAATTTTTATCAGCCACAAACGGTGGGCTTTTTGGAAAAGAACGCGGCAATAAGCTATCGGCTGCTTGGCAAATTGTTGCCATGCAGCACGATACATAACCCTATCGGGCGGTTCCTGATTTTTTTTGTCGTCCCAAAAAAACCCTTCCGCCTTTAAATGCTCTATCGTCCTCGGACCAATCCCGCCTCGGCTATCATCCGGCCACCATCCATTCAATGCGGTGATGTTGCTTAAATACAAATTCGCAGCACCCGGCCCCACCATGATTTTTCCGAATTGTCCAAATTCCAGCGACACCAGTCCCATCCATAACATAAGCGGTAAGCCAAAACCTAGCGCCAAAGCCATAAAAACTTTCCTTTTCGCTGACAAACAATCCTGTCGCTTCACCCAGCACAGAAAAACAATGCCGGCAAACAAAATCAGAAATAAGTACATTAACGCAAGCCTACCCGTGGTCACAAGAAAAAGCAAAGTGCCGGCGAGGGAAAAACTCCACCATGACTTATCCTGCATCCCCTTGATTAAAAAATAAACAGCGGATACCAACAGAAAAATGATCAATGTTTCTTGCAATAGTGTTGCGGTTGCGTGAATCAACGGCACATAAAATGCCGCCACAAGGGCCGCGCAAAAGCCTGTTTTCTTCGAAAAAACGCGGGCTCCAATAATGTAAATCAAAAGACAGGTGAAACTGTCAAGCAGCGCCTGGACAAACCAAACTGCCTTGAAATGATCCAGCGAGGTAAAAAAATAAATAACCGCCAGGAATACGGGATGGATGAGCCCTCTATGAAACACGCCGAAAGGCAAAATGAGGCCATATTGATCCAGAATACCGCCACCCTGCCCAAGCCCGCCTTTTAACAATTCTTCGAAAACAATATTTGAATGCTGCAAAATTCCGTATATGGCATGGGCAGTATTGTTGTAATAGGCGTCATCAGCGAAGTGCGGTATCGGATGCGCTGGGACCATCGCAACGTAGAATAACCTTGCCATGAGCGCACAAAAAAATGGCAGACTGACAATAAAAAATGCTTTAAAATTAGTCCGATTCTCCTTCATGATGGCTATCCTTTCCTCAGCCATGACCATTGCTAAACCATCATGGCCCCAAAACCGTTTTTCCGAAACTACGATTTGTCTCGATGAAGGATCTCGTCTATCCAATAAAGTGGTTTCGATTGTGTTTCATGATAGATCCTGACAATGATCTCGGCCAAGAGTCCCATCAGAATACATTGGAAGCCAATCAATTCAAAAAATACGCTGACCAAAAGCAGAGGGTTTTTATGGGCCCACGCTCCCATCCATATTTTTTGCGCCAATGTAACAACTGCCCCAATCACTCCGACACCAATAAAAACAATGCCCGCACCCCCGAAAAAATAAATCGGCTTGGTCGCATAATCGCCCAAAAATTTGATCGTGACGAGATCGAGCATCACCTTAAAAATTCGAATCAGGCCATACTTAGATACTCCGTGAATTCGGGGGTGATGTTTCACAGGAATCTCAACGATCGTTGCGCCCATCCACTTGGCGTACAAGGGAATGAACCGATGCATTTCGCCGTACAATCTTACTTTCTTCGCGTATTCAGCCCGATACGCTTTCAGCGTGCAGCCGTAGTCATGTAAAGACAAACCGCCAACCCACGAAATCATCCTATTGGCAACGATCGACGGTATCCTTCTTGTTAGAAGCGTGTCCCGCCTTGCCTGCCGCCAGCCACTCACGACATCGTACCCCTGCTCGATTTTATCAAGCAAGCAGGGGATGTCAGACGGATCATTCTGAAGATCAGCATCCATCGTTACAATAACCTCACCCGAGGCAAGGGTGAAACCTGCTGAAATGGCGGCAGTTTGACCATAATTTCTTCTAAATTTGATGACCTTGACATGAGAATCTATGTCCGCAAGCTGGCGTAAAACATCCTGAGTGTCGTCCTCACTACCGTCGTTGACAAAAATGATCTCGTAGGTGAATGGACTTGCAAGAAATGCCTTCACTAAGCCCTCATAAAGAGGGCGAATGTTATCAAATTCATTATAAACAGGGATTACCACTGAAACCGAATTTGTCTTTCTCGCTGGAGCTTTCATATAAAGTTTAGATCTATACCTTCTTTTTGTAGGAAGTTAGCTTACTTTGTATCTTTGTAAAAATCCAGCCAGGGTTTATGGGCTTCATGCACAGTCGTCCGAGACCGGCACCTTCCGATGAATTTTTGCAACCACGCTCAGTTTAAATGATTCAATGATTTAAAAAACACATTTAATTTTCGCAACATGCCAAATAGGCGCAATCCTATCAGCGATTCAACAAAAATACAGATCAAGTCATGGTTCATAATGCAAGCTGGCTTGAATAGCAAACAGAAACAGTAAGCTATCATAACACCAAAGGGGTTATGTAAATCGTGAAAATAATACAGTTTAAGTTTATGTTCACGATAGATTGCTAAACGCCAAAGATGGAAATAATGCCAAGTTACATCTATAAGCAAAAGAATTGTATTCGGTTTTGATTCATGAAGGCAAAAAATCATTTTATTTAGCGCACCCCATACTTGTGTGAAAAGATATATCCCCGTAAATGGATAGCGAGGAGCTTTCGTTTCAGGGTCACAAATAGAGCGCATCGTACGAAGGAGGCCTATATCACGCTTGTTTCTGAATTCACGATAAAAAAAAAGCCTCTTAGGCACACGGACAAACCCACCCAATAAACCCAATTCAAACAATAAGCACAAATCCAAATACCATAACTTCCCAAAAAGTTTTGTCCTCGATAAGACGTCACTCCTCATAAGTCCGTAAATTTCAAAACATCCGCCATGTTGAAGTTGCTCGCGAATTCTCCCTCGTCGATCAAAACCAACCGTCTCATACCCGTCAACAACAGAAGCGTAGAATCGACCGTTTTGATCTATAAATTGAACATCAGTCATACAAAGAACTGCCGTCTGTTCATGGTCTAATTTTTTTACACAGGCTTCGATATAATCAGGCGCCCAAAGATCATCATACGCCGCCCACATGAAATACTTGCCTATGGATTGATTATAAACCCAGTTAAAATTACGAGCCGCAGGCATATTGACAGGCTGACGATAGTAACGGATCCTTTTATCTTGAGCCGCGTATTCTAGACTGATTGATTGGGTATTGTCTTCAGAAGCGTTATCCGAAATAATAAGTTCAAAATCCCCAAACGTTTGTTTCAGCAATGCCTCCAGCGATGAACGAAGATATCTTTCTCCGTTATAAACTGGCATTCCAATCGAAACCGTAGAAGAAGCCGCCCGCGAATTTTCAGCCGTTCCGTCGATCTTCCCTAAGATCGTCATTTTTCACCTAATGATGATGCCCTGCCCCGTCGGTAATTGTAGGATAGGTACTTTTCTTTGAAAGGACCATCGATCAAATCCTTCTTTTTGCGGTTTAAAGATATTCTGAGCATAATCATCAAGCAATACGATGCCCCCCGGGACCAACTTATCCCAAAAGTAATTAATGGATGCGATTTCTGGAATCACGCAATTCATATCGATGGAAAGATAAGCTACCTGTTGCGTTGTGACCCGGGTCAGCGCATCCGGAATTGTACCTTTAATAATTTGGACATTAGAAAAGTGCGAAAATGTTTTCCGGACAAACTCATAACACTCTTCGTATTGCCCCGGAAGTCTTCCTAATTTTTTTTCTTCGTCTGTGATATATTCCGGCACCAATCCACAAAAGGTATCCAAAAGATAGAATGTTTTATGCAGGTTTTGAAAGTTGACATAGCTCATAATCACTGACGCAAGCCCGCCCCTATTGACACCACATTCCACAAAGTCGCCCTCCAGTCGCGCAGCCTGCGTGGCAGCCCAACAGGCGACGTAAGCACGCCAATAAATATCGTACGGGCCCCACGAACCCGTCATTTTACCAATTTGATATGCTTTCATGAAACGCTCATCCTGCATAAAATCGCAATTATGAATTGTAGCCAATCCGTCTTCGTTATACGCTGCCTTTTTCCCGTTTAACATAAGCTCCTGTGGTATACCGCACGCCACTCTCACCACTTCTTTCAATCTCCGCGGAATCATTCGCTTTATGTTTCTAATAGCGCTTCTCATCTCCACTCTCTCATTCTCAAGTTAACACCTTTTATGCCCGAATCAATTCCATGTGGTGATTTAGCCTCACTGGTCAATTAAATCGGGAAGCAACGTCTGAGTAATCGTTTCAGCATATTTCGAATGCGCAAGACTGTTCGGGTGTCCATCTTCAGGGCATTGCAGCTCTTTATCTATTCTGAAATCAAATTGAATCGTTTTTATCTGACTTTCGTTGAGAAAAGCCTGATATGGGGCAGTCATCCCCCTATACTCATCCATCATAGCCACATAAAAGTGGGCTCCATTTTTTGTAATAAGCTCGTTCATTTCTACTAATAATTTTTTCGTAATATTCATGCTCATCGCATTTTTTTTTATTTGTGCAGGATCCAACTCATAAAATTTTCTCGTTAAATAATCTACCACTGCCAATTGTCCTCTTAAGGGCAACTCGAGATATTTGATTGGTTTGTGATCTTGCAATTCACCCTCTTCATTTATGGAGCAAAAGGGCACATAAACGGCCTGCCGTTTTGAATACATTGTTAAAAGCCGCAACCAGTAGGCCGAAGCGACATTTCTAATTTCGTGGTGCCCAATGAAGCCGTAGACAACTATCCGAGGCCGCATCCCTTTTTTAAATAGCGATTGCAACAAAAGTAAGGATTGGTAAGTACCGTAACCCATCACACCAAAATTTCCGACCCGAAGCGATGGTAACTTCGATTGGATTTTCCATGCAAATGTATCCTGATCTGATACAGCGAATCCCTGCGTATAAGAATCACCGACAAAAATGATATCGTAATCTGACGCCGTCTTCGCATCTGGCGTAGTAGCTCTTGAGCCATCCTCTAAGATGGTATAACGTATTGGCGTTGCTGACGTCGCACGAGAAGACAGGGCATATATTCCTGGCTTCATAACCCACCCCAGAAGCGGATCAAACGCACACATGGTAGGCTCGTTCTTATCTAATATCGCATAAGAAAATGGCTTCTCACCTCGTAACCGCAGAACCCCTTCCGAAAGCCCTATCGCCAATGCAAAGCCTATGCAAATCATAATCACATAAAAAAATTGTTTTTTCCAACCAACACGCTTCGCGCCTAGTCTCACGTTACGATCAGGAGCTTGGCAAGAAACGCACAAAGGTTCATTTTTTCTCTTCAGCACAAAATTACTTATCGGGTATGGGAAAATGGAGTAAGGGATTCTTATGAAGTAACAATTTAGGACTTACATCATAGCGAATCCGGAAAAAATCGTTTTTTATAAACTCGACGTCTTTGATGGCAAAAAGATTAAAGGCATGGGGCGGTCCTTTCAAGTAAACACGTGTTGGCGGTATAAGCTCAATGGGCCCATCCCCCATGGGATAATTGGACTGAAAATCACGAATCGCAAATACGTGATAGCCGAAGCTTTTCAAATATTTGATAATCTCAATATTTTCAAGCCCACTCGACCAATCAACATAATGACGATGTATTTCGAACACGATGCGAGGGGCCCTACCAATCGGCTGACTTAAGTAATTATCGGCCCCCTTAAGAGCGCAAAGCTCGCCCCCCTCAATATCTAACATAATCAGATCACATTGAGGCACATTCCATTTTTGTCCGTATTGATTCAGAGTAGTCGTGGCAAAGCCCCTATTTGCCTTTTTCTGAAATGTCGATATTTGAGGCTCCGAGTGCGCAAGTGAGTTTTCACCAATCAATGTCAGGAATGTTTTATCATTCTCCCACAGGCCTATACAATTAATTCGAATATTATTTAAATGATTGTAGCGTGCATTACGACGCAATAAACTGAGCTGCTGCCGATTCAGATCAAACACATGACAAACCCCCCGACTCTCCTTTAATGCTTTCGCCACAAGAATAGCTTGGTCACCAAAATAAGCCCCGCCGATAACCACGTGCTTTGCGACTTTGCTTAGACGGAGTAGTAGCTTCGTTGTCTGTGGCTCCCACACATGATCCGGCTTCGCTTCGGGACTTAAAATGAAATCTCTTGCGATTTTTGAGCAATACTTAAACTGAATCACAGTTCCGCAACTCAATTCTTTCTTTAATAAGCCGCTCCGGCTGTATAATGCATCAATGAGCGGGCCTGTGACTTCTTCACGAATATTTCTCACGGGCAAATGAAAGTCACTTTCAATCTCTCTGCACAGCTCTGTAAACTGAAACCGCCATCTCTTTTTGGCACCAATCAGTGCTAAAGATGCAAAGAATTTATCTTCCGTAACACTTCGACCATTCCGAAGCCCATGAATTAACTCGCGAACCTTTTTGGCGCAGATATCCCCTTTAGAAAGGCTGGGATGACGCACCATTTCTTGGCACGACTCGAAAAATCTTTCGCGCCATTTTTTAACTTTACCCATTATCGCAAAAGCATTGCATAAAATATTCAGATCATTTTTCTTCGTTTTCATCATGAATCCTTATGGTAATAATTGCGTCGGTTAATTCCATCGATTAGATCATTTTTCTGTTCAGTTATCAGCTTTGAGCAGGCAAAAAATCCGCTCTATTTCCTTCTCAATCGAATATTCCTTATCAAAACGGTAACCCAGCCCTTTCAAGCGTTTCGTTTCCACAGTTAGGCGCTCTGCCTTTCGAGGCAGGCTTGACTGAATATTAAGGGCACAAGTTGTGCCAAGTATTTTTTCAAAACTGGCCTTGACCATTTGCGCCACGTCTAAAATCGAAATGCTACGACCGGCAGCCAGATTAATAACACTGTTCTTAACCTTATTGAATTTTCCGCACAGAATAACTGTTAAATTTGTCAAATCTTCCAAGCTTATAAAATCTCTAAGCTGCCTACCTGAACTTAGGAGCGTGATGGTTTGCCTTTCTATGGCTTCCTTACAAAAACAATTTGGAACTAGGGACCATCGGTCAATGTCTTTATGCAAACACGCCCCATAAACATTCGTAGGTCTTAAGATAATATATTCCAAACCAAAGTTTCTTCTATACATTTCCACATATTCTTCGGCAAACCGGTGCGTCATTGCATAGTCATTTGCGCAATGCAAGTCCGTTGCTTCATTGACGAAACCTCTGTTGGTTCCATAAACCTGAAATGTTGAGAAATAAATGACTTTCTTTATGCCATTTTTTATGCAGAAATCTAAACAATTTCGGGTCCCAAGCACCGTGGAATTCAATGCAACACAAGGATCAAGAGATTCAACGTCATTAGCGGCCGCCAAATGAATGAAGATCTCATATTTGGACTTGAGCTCTACCCTTATAGGTTTCGTGACGTCCGACAAATAGACATCCGCATTTTTTGCAAGCCCTTTCAGGCACACTGGTGTGTGCCTGGAAATAACACCTAAGCTATGTCTTTCCGACACGAATTTTTGGAGTAAATAGCTTCCGATATAACCAAAACCGCCGCTAATAAGTATGTTCATTTATAGAACGAAATCTTTCGATCGGGAATCTTTATCCGATACAATCGGATTAGTTATCGGCCAATTGATTTTAAAGAATGGGTCGTTCCACCGAATACCTCTTTCATGAGCCGAATTATAAAAATTAGAAACCTGGTAAAACACGGAACAATGGTCCGTGAGCGTCAAAAAACCATGAGCGAAGCCCTTTGGGACAAAAAGCATTTTGTTATTGATGCCCGTCAGCTCAACCATAAAATTTTTACCGAATGTGGCAGATGTTTTTCTGATGTCTATAATCACATCGAGGATGGCTCCAGAAAAACACATCACCAATTTATCCTCCTCGGAACCTTCAACCTGATAATGCATGCCCCGAATCGTTCCTTTGTGATGAGTAACCGATAGATTGCTTTGAACCATTTCATATTCCAACCCGTGCTTTTTGAACTCTTCAACACAAAATACACGCGCGAAGGAACCCCTGAAATCTTGAAAGGGTTCTCTTTCGATAACATGAGCTTCTTTAAAAAGAGTCGCTTGAAAGTTCATCCCTTAAAATCTTCTCCGTTGATCAGGAAATCGCTGGCAGAAATTGCCCTTTTTTATTTCCCTGCTAAAATTTTCGATCTGCGTCAAGCACAGCCTTTCTACGTCTTTTTTTGCATAAAAGCTTTGATACCAATAAACAGTATTTTTCAAAGCCGTGGGCAAACGCCAAAGCGGCCGCCAACCAAGTTTTGTTTTTGCCTTAGAGCAATTCAACCACAAGTGATGAGCCTCATGTAAACGGCCACATTTTTCGATTTTCCAGATCGCTGATGAGCCCCATAATCCGGCAATCTTTTCAAGAAGGTACTGAACGGGCTTGGCGTTGCTTTTATTGGGCCCGAAATTCCAAGCGCCGCTAAATTCAACGCCCCTGAAAAAAAGATGCCTGGCCAGCGAAAGATACCCATAAAGCGGCTCCAAAACATATTGCCATGGTCGGACCGCATCAGGATAACGAATGATAACAGCTTTATTTTTTGAAAATGCTCTCATGCAGTCTGGAACCAGGCGATCCTCGGCCCAATCACCGCCACCGATGACATTCCCAGCCCTAGCCGTTGCAAGTCCAATACAGTGCCGTTGCCTTTTTTTGCCAGCAAAAAAAGATCTTCGATATGCGTCAACTATGAGTTCTGCACATGCCTTGCTACTGCTGTAAGGATCGTGACCTCCAAGGGGATCTTCCTCCCTATGCCCTTGTATCAAACCTTTGTTTTCATAGCATTTATCGCTTGTAACAACGACAATGGTTCGCAACGGAGCTATCCCTCTGCAAGCTTCCAAAATATTTACCGTCCCCATCAGATTTGCTTCATAGGTTTCAACGGGACTCGCATAAGACCTTCTGACCAGCGACTGTGCCGCCAGATGAAAAACCACCTCCGGTTGATGGCGCTTCAAAACAGCGTGCAAGGCCTTGCGGTCCCGAATATCACCGATAATTGAAATCAGTTTCCTATCTAAACCAATCGCCCGGAATAAGCTTGGTGTCGTTGGTGGTTGTAATGCATAGCCCACCACTTTGGCCCCGAGTTCACTCAACCACAGGGCCAACCATGCCCCCTTAAAGCCAGTATGACCCGTAATGATAATTCGTCTGTTTTTGAAAAATCCGCCAAATAAGTCGGTCATTGAATTACCAGATTTTCCACTTCGCTTTATTTCCGCGCCACAGCTCGTTCAAGCAATCCATCTCCCGTGCAGTATCCATACAAGCCCAAAAACCTTCGTGACGATACACCATCAACTGGCCATCCTCCACCACTTTTTCCATAGAATCAATTTCCAAATCACAATCGTCGTGATCAGACAAATAGCGAAATATTTTCTTGTTAAAAACAAAAAAACCGCCATTAATGAGTCCTGAACTGACGACAGGCTTTTCAGTAAAACACTCAACCCTATCACCCTTAGCCTTCAATTCACCAAACCGGGAAACGGAATTGATGCCGGTCACTGTCGCCAATTTGCCGTGATTGCGATGAAATTCCAGAAGAGCTTTCAAATGAACATCAGCAATACAATCGCCATAAGTCACCATAAACGTATCGCCTTCAATGTACTTCTCCACTCGCTTGAGCCTTGCCCCCTTAAGGGCCTTTTCGCCAGTATCTACCATGGTAACATTCCACCCGACCTCATCATGGCATTCATGAATTGTTAACTCGAGCGGGTGCCCCAACTTCACGCTCACCGCAGCACTCGACAGTTCATAGTGGTAAAAATAATCCTTGATCATGTCACCTTTGTAACCCAACGCCAAAACAAAATCTTTGAATCCATACTGAGCATACGTTTTCATGATGTGCCAAAGAATCGGCCTATGCCCTATATTCACCATGGGTTTTGGTCTAAATTCCGTTTCTTCCCGAAGTCGCGTGCCTAATCCCCCGCACAAGATCACCACTTGCATGGAACTGCCTCCCTTCTAATCAAACGCCTTATTATATTGGGTTGTCCACTCAAGCAAAGGCCTAACAACACCTGGATAATCCCCACCATAATCGCCCCGGGCCGAGTTGCCATCTAAGCTGTCAACCACATGAAAAGCAACAGCATCAGCCTCGTGAAAATGAATCCGTACCGGTATCATCGTACATATTGCAACATTGACGATCAGGCAGCCTTCCGAGAGAAAGTTGCCTGGAATGCGGACCCGACTGAGATAATGACCTTTCGGGCGAGGCTTTCGACTCCAATCGTTGCTACAATCGGTCGTAATGAAAACACAAATGCCTTCGTCATTAAAAATATGATAATTGGGAACTAAAACCTGGTTGGATTCAAGCACATCATATTCCATTTCGATACAGACAGGTTTGCGAATGTCGATGCTCTCTGTCGTTCGTCCATCCTCTGTGCAAACGCGAACGGCATTCAGCCTGACAACCTCGTTGCCGGGGGCTTTTGCGGGCATCTTCCACTCACGTTGCGCAGATGTTCCAATGTCAGACTTTAAATAGGCCCCAACAACCGCGTGAGGCGAGCCATCTTCGGCTTTCCTCCCTTTATCAAACAAAATCACGCGGCTGCACAAGCGCGTAACCGCCGGCATGTTGTGCGATACGAACAATACGGTCCGACCACCCTGCCCTATCACTTTCATTTTATTTAAGCACTTTCTTTGAAAATCAATATCTCCCACGGCAAGGACTTCGTCGACGAGTAAGATTTCAGGTTCCAAATGCGCCGCCACCGCAAATGCCAACCGCAAATACATACCACTTGAATAACGTTTAATAGGCGTATCGATAAATTTATCAACCCCGGAAAAGTCAACAATTTCATCGAATTTATTCTTAATTTCCAGTTTTTTCATGCCAAGAATAGCCCCATTCAGGTAAACATTCTCCCGGCCGGTCAGCTCAGGGTGAAAACCCGTTCCCACCTCAAGCAAACTTCCTACCCTACCTTCAATCGTAGCTTGCCCTTGGGTGGGCATGGTAATACGAGACAGTATTTTCAATAGCGTTGACTTACCTGCACCATTGCGGCCAATAATGCCAACAACCTCTCCTTGTTGAACCTCAAAATTGACACTGTCTAGCGCCCAAATCACATCAGAATCATGCTTCCGAGATGGCGATCGTCGAAAGGCCCGACTGAACAGATGGCTCGCGGCATCCCTCAAAGTGTCATGTCGGATAATCTCACCAATCCGGTAGGACTTCCCCAAGTTATTGACCTTAATAATTGTGCGACTCATATAACATCCGCAAATGTCTCTTCAAGATTTCTGAAATAAATAACCCCTATCACCAAGATTACAAAGGAATAGATAACGGAATAAAAAATCATAGGCCATTCGACAGGAATTCCCAACCAGGCCCATCGAAAGCCTTCGATGCCACCGGCTAGAGGATTCAAAAAATAAATCCATCGATATTTTTCTGGGATGACCGACTGAAGATATGCGACCGGCGTAAGAAAAAAAATTATCTGCATAAAATACGGTAGAATTTTTGCCACATCACGATATTTGACACTGAGCGCTGAAGTCAACAAACCGATGCCAACAGCGGCACAAGTAACATTGATTACAAACAGAGGTAAGGTGACAAGCCAAACCGAAGGTCGGATGTTCAAATACAGCATCAATCCCATCATGAGAAGCATCGCAATGCCAAGGTCCAAGAGGGCTCTGAGAGCAATGGATAGAGGAATGATGACCCGTGGGAAATAGATCTTGGTAATCAGATTGGTGTTTGAGATCAAGCTTCCGGCTGAGCCATTAACGATTTCGGAAAAGTAGCTCCACACCAATGTACCGCTTAAAGTAATGAGGACATAGGGGTAACCATCAGATGGCAGCTTCGCCACTTTTCCGAAAACGAATGCCCACACCAACATTTGCATTACAGGATTAAGAATAGCCCAAGCAACACCCAAAACGGTTTGCTTATAGCGAACCTTGATATCACGCCATGCTAAAAAATAAAAAAGTTCGCGATAGGCCCAAAGATCTCCCAGCCGAAGATTACACCAGTTTCCTGTAGGCCGAATAATCAATGGTTTTGACGTCTCTCGCTCTCGTTTTAAATCATTTCGCATTTTATCATTCATGCAGATACACCCAGCCTTGATGAAACATAATTTCTACAAAAAAACTTAAAATCAAATTCGTTTAAAAGTGCCAGGACAATTTAGCTCTCCCGAGACCGAGCAAGGCTAGTATTCCCCAGCTCATTATTTTATAAAAAAATGCCTTATTCCTGCAGGGCCCCGAACAGACATCAAACCTTGCAAGGGTTTTATCAACAGCTCGAAGTGATCGACTCTTCTTAATTAATATTTTGAGCAAAAGTCATAATTGGGTATCTGCTTTCCAGCCGAGTACGAATTGAACGAATAATTTCAGCGGGTTTCTGCCGTGCGCCCATGTCGCTCTCAGTGGAAACAGAGGTGATTTTCAGTTTTGACTTTCCTGTGATGACCACAACGTCGCCCGACATTTTATCAATGTCAGATATTTGGCCGGGCATCGCCATATACCTTTCTTTATCATCGAGTATATCAGCCCTCCAGATAATGATTTTTTTTCCACCATAGAATGCGTAGGCGCCACTTAATGGCTCCGACGAAGCACGAATCAATCGATGGATAGCAATTGCTGACAAATTCCAGTTGATTTCACTATCGTCTGGAATACGCGGATAGCAGCGAAAACCAATTTTTGCGCCACCAAACTGCGTTCTATAAATAAAATCTCGTTCACGTTTGATATTTTTTAGTGCGCGCAAATAAAGCTCTGGGGTGCTCTTTTTCAGCCATGCATGAATATCGCCAATATAGGTATTCGCCCCCAATCGAAACCTTGTCTTTGCAACAATACCCCCAGTGTCCAGCTGCCCGGGATTCATTTTGTGAATAACCAAACCAACAAACCGCTCACCATTAAGAATGGCCCAATTCAGACAAGCGTTACCGCGGTAGCGTGGCAAATCTCCAGCGTGAGCGTTCAGAATGCCTAGCTCGAATGTTTTAAGAAAATGACGCCCAATAATAGTCGGATGATTAACGCTTACGCCAATCTTGACGCCTGACTGTTTCACATAAGCAATTAATTCAGGGTCGTTTACATTTTGGACAAGAAAATAATCACAGCTGAGCCGTTTTGACAATTTCTTAAAATCACTCTCTTTAATTTGATACTCCGGCAATGCTTTTGAGGTAATAATAAATTTAATTTCAAAACCTCTTTTTTGTAATAATAAGGCCGTCTCAAATAAAAGTTCGCTTCGGCCAATCATTCCTATTTTCATAAATGCGTATCCATTTTTAATGCTTGACCAAACCCAGAGTCTATCGCAGCTTTGACAGCCATTTCACAGGACTCTAATCGAGGATTCTCCCTTCTTTCATTAGCCATGATTTGCCCCACTTTCAGTCCTGCTGCTTGAAGCCTGACTACGGCTTCAGGTCCCGTATCCGACATGCCTATACCCATGTGCCCGCGTTTTGGCGCTTTTGGCGGCCAGAATGGTATCCCTCTTTCTCGCAGAACTTCTCTGTCAAGATCGCTCCAGAACTGGACAAGAATTGTTTCCCGAAAAAAATCGGTAAGTCGATCCAGATTCTTCGGACCCAAAATCGGAATAGGGGTTGGTGTCATCGCCACCAATACTGCATCATACTGATTTTGAGGTGACGCAATTGGCGCTTCTTGCAGCACATCTACCCATGCCCCGCAATTTTTAAGCCCATTTTCAATATATGATGAAAAAGAGTTGTCACACAAAAGCAGAATTCTATTTCCATAAACCGAAAGCCCGGCATCGAATAATAATTTTACAGCCAAGGGTCCCAAATATGAGAAAGCATCAACCGCAGGATGCCTTTCATTGGTCCCGACAACCGGAATACCCCGACTTTTACAAACTTGCAAATCAATATCCCCTGGACGAAACTCCCAGGCCTCATACATCAAAGGAATCACTGCCGTGTCCTTCATCCGACTAATCATCTCAGCATGAATAGGGCGCACATGACCACTGTTTGTGATGATATCGGCTTGTCTGACAACTTCCCCCGATTTTTCAGTGATGATTTCAATTCGGTCACTAACACCTGTCAAATCGGCCAAATGCTGCGTCCTCGCACTAACGTCTTTTACTGTGCCATAGGAAGACGGCTTTGTTAAAGCAAAAACACGCCTGGCATTTGCAAGTGCCGCAAGTACGGGTGTCACCACGTACGCGCCAGAAGCCGCCTCAGTCAGAACGATGTCCTTCGATAAATCGAGTTGGCACTGATGAACAGCCGCCCTCATCAATTTCAAAAGTCGATAATCACTAAACCCTGGGACGAGACCTTTATTCATCTCTTTTCGGCACCGATCAAATTCGAACCCATCTTCCATGATTTTTGATGGACTTATCACTTGCTTCCAAGACCCTCACGACTTGTAGCCCTTTTTCCCCATCTGTTTTTGGTTTTTTATGATTCATGATGCAGTCAACAAAATGTGAGCACTCATAAAAAAGAGGTTCGGTAACAGGAATCCGGGGACTCATAATATCGCCCATTCGATAATTAATGCGAGGATTGGGATCTTCAGAACTTAGGTGTGCGCCTTGGTCAGCAATCTTGACTTTTTCCACATTTTCTAGATCGTCGTAGATGATCATTTTCCTGTTTCCCACCAGTGTCATTCTTCGTATTTTTGCGGGCGCAAGCCAGCTTACATGAAGATGGGCCAAAACACCTCCGGGAAATTGCAGCCGTAAAAAAGCGACATCTTCAACACCTTTTTTGACAAAGGATTGTCCCCATGCACTGACTTTTTCCGGAAAAGCGTTCAACCAGCCCAAAATAATGGCGATATCATGCGGCACAAGGTCCCAAACGACATTCCTGTTATCAAATTGGTAAAGGCCGAGGTTGACACGGATCGAATCGATGTATTGAATGTCTCCTATTTCACCCGATTTCAAAAGATCGTTGATTTTCAAGACCGCCGGATGATATTCAAAGGTATGCCCCACCATCAGAATCTTTTTCTGCCGCCGAGCAAGACGGACGAGCGCCTCAGCCTCTCTCACCGTACCCGCCAAAGGTTTCTCGACTAAAACATGCTTCCCATGCCTCAAGGCCGCACCAGCAAGCCCATAATGAGTCGAAATGGGAGTTGCGATCACCACAGCTTCGATCGCCGGATCTTTAAAAACTTTTTTCGGATCTGTCGTGAGCCGGACTCCAGGAATTTTTTTCAAAAATGGCTCTATCCGGTCCAAACGCAGATCACAGATGGCTGACACTTCGGCCTCCGCCACCTCATGAAAATTGCGGATGAGATTAGGCCCCCAATAGCCACAACCAATAATCCCGATCCGCACGGCGGTACTTTTCTCTTGCTTTCTGTGGTTCCAGTAAAGTTCACCTGATTCTGTCTTGCTCAAGGTTACCTCCTGTGCTTATTGACCTGGATATTATATCGTTTTGCGGTCAAATCCACGGCACTTTATTTGTTCCGCTGTAGACCCAATGCCGCCCCCTTGCCCTCTAATACACGCCCATAAAGCCGTTCCATTTGAATAGCAATATTATCCCAGTTCAAATGTTCCAGGACAAACCGCTTACCTGCCAAGGCAATCTTTTGACGCAACCCTTCGTCACGCAATAATCGGACAATGGCATCAGCAATGGCCCGCGGTTCTCGGGAATTCACTAACATAATGTTATGCCCATTGCGAAGCCCCTTATCGCCGAACAAATTTTCTGGCAAATCGTTAATAACGGGCGTCGAACAAAGCATCGCCTCCATGGGCGCCGTGCCCAAACTCGGATAGGGCCCGGTGACCCAATTAGCAAACACATGCGATGTTTTCATCAGATTCACCACCTCCGAATGCCGCGTTTCACCCAAGAACCGAACATGAGCAGGCGTAAGCTCTAGCCGACGGGCTGCCTTTACTGGTTCATTCAAATCCACGCGCCCCGCTAAAATCAAACGAGCGTCCGGCACTTGTTCTAAAATCAACGGCATGGCATTAATTAATTGAACGGGATTGCGAAAGGGGTGAATATGACCCACAAAAACAATCTGCGGTCTACCCTGTCGTTCGCATCCGGTATTGCTATATTGCTCCGACATTTCCTTCCGCACTCCAAACGGAATGATCACGGACCGCTCCTGCGTCTGACGTCCGTACAAATCGCCGATATAGCGATGGACCGTGCTGTCCAGACTCACCACGGCATCCCAACGCTTGACCCCAAACCTACCAACCGTTAGGCGATCAACGAATGTCATGACCCGCTGTCGGAGCGAATTTTGATGCTGAATTGGCGTTGTGATCGAGCCGACAATTGGAACATTTGCCGAGCGCGCGACTGTGGTAGAAAGAAATGTCGAGTCAAAGATATGATTCACATGATGGAGAACTTGCGGGCGGAATTCTGAAATAATGCCTTTCAGCCTGCGGATGTTCCCAGGCGTGAAGGCCAAGCCCATCAGTTTTAAGTTATAAAAAAGCGCCGATTGCGGCAACTTAATGATCGGCAGGCGGCAAACCGTAAATGGCAAGCCCGTAGGGGGTTCATGCCCCTGCCTCCAATCGAAAGTCACCACTTTGATGTCATGCCCCCGCGCCGCAAGCGCTTGGGCCAAGCTGCTTGTATAGTAGGAAGAGCCCGACTGAATCGGTGGGAACCAATTACTGACGAAAAGAATTCTCATTTTAGCTAGCGATCCGTTTCCGTTCGGTTTGAGTGACAGAAAACAAGCGATCCAGCGCAACCGCTGCAAACATCATAAAAAATGGCATGACGGGATAGCGATATCTAATTTCCGCAATCAACACCGCGTGCAGCAGAAAGATGTAAAGAATAAGCAGATAAATGGGCAGCAATCGTCTCCATTGCTTCGCACTGAATACAACCCCCACTCCCCCCAAAAGCATGACGAGGACGTAGAGAACGCCGGCCATCCAACGGGATAATTCGGGCGAGTCTGTTTGATAGGGCCTCCATGTGTTTATGATTTTTTTCTTCATGAGCCGTAAAAAATTTAATGGCGATTCCCGAATAAATTGAACTCCTTCCAGTAACAAAGCCTGGTCTGTTCCCGGTTTCATGAGTTGCATATCCGGACGATAAGGCAGGAAGGAATCCCTCTGCCATTCCCAATCGCCACCCGTGGTCCCGCCCGTTGCTAGAGGGTTATTCGCAATATAAAAACTGTGGCCAGCCGTTGTTGTTATCATAACCGGGCGATGAAACAAGAAACTGTTACGAATCACCCAGGGGCATACGGCTACGGCCAACCCAAGAAGGAACAGCGCAGCTTTTAAAAGCCGGCTTTTCCCAGACGGGCCGACAAGAAGCAGCCAAAGTGCAACGAATGGAAAGTAAAGAATCAGGACTTCCCTTGTTAACAGAGCGAGGCCCGCAAAAATTCCGGCAAAAAATAACCTCGCGTTTTTTCCAGTTTGGCAGCTCCGCATAAGGCAATAGAAACAAAAGAGTAAAAAAAACACGAAAAGTGTTTCGGACAAAACTGAAACAATCTGCCTAATTGACATATAATCCACCGCAAGAATTCCTGCGCTGAGCAAACCCTCCCGGTGGCCGAACAATTCCTTTGTAATGCCGTACAGAAGGACACAGCTGAGCCCCCCCAACAAAGCATCCCCCATCTGAACCCCTACCGGGAAACTGCTTGTTTTCAAAAAAAAGGCTATCCAGAGGGGATAAAGCGGCGGGCGGCGAGCAGTCGCTTCACCCGCCAGTTGGAACCCCCTGCCTTCCGCTAAACTTTCGGCAATTTGGTGATAACAGGCGGCATCGGAGGAGACATGGGCCCCATGTCCACTTAGATGCCAATAGCCAATCAGAAAAAATCGCAAGAGAAAAGCAAAAAAGATAATCCATGCAAGCTTCTTCATTTCAGGCCAACCTTTTAGCTTCTCGAACCTTGATCATATAAAGTGAGACAACAATACCGGTCATGAACCAAAATGGCTCCATGATTCTTACGACATAAAGCGTTATTGCTCCGTTTCCATGGATGATAATCCCCAGAAGGGCCGCCATATATCCCAAGGTCATTCCTTTTAGCCGGCCTGTTGCTAGATGCCTAAAGAGCCAAAAACTTGTTCTAAAAAGTCTAAAGAAAATCCAGAACCACAACCATAATCCAACGATGCCTATTTCATGAATAGTTCGAGCCCATTGACTGTCGGGAGTTTGCCAAGAGGTCACACCCAAGCCAATGATGGGGCTTCTCTTACCAGTACTCCACATCCTTCGATAAGCGTAAAATCTTTCTTGCGAGGAATAATCAACCCCCATCGTCCGCCCTGGATTCTTTGAATCTTCCCAGGTAAAAGCGATTCTTTCCTTAACCGACGCCGGCGCCCAAAAGGGCGCGGTGAGTGTGAGCCCGATTACGATATAAATAAAGATCCTCTTCCTGGATATCACCGCGGTAAAAATAATCCCGGCCAAGAACGCCATATAGGAGGTTCTGTTGAGTGTGTACAGGAGAGGCACAAAAAGAATCCCGAACAATCCACCATGGATCCACTTTAACCACATTTTCTGTTCGTAAAGCCATAAATTCAGAATAATGAGAAGAAGAAAAGCCATATATCCGCCTATCGTAGCCGGTTCAGGCGTTGTTTCGAAGGGAGCCGAAATACGGTGAGTTGTGAATATTTCAACCGTCGGCACTTGGCTGAGAGTATAAAAACCCACAAAACAGGCGGTTAGCAAAATAATCCAAAGAAAAATCTCAACTTGCTTTTCATCGTTTGTGCAATTTATAACGAGAAAAAAAATGACGAAGTATTCGAAAGTTTTAAATACATAAAAAAAACCGTTTATGAGCTGGACCCAACCTGTTAAAAAACCGTAGGCGGTTGAGAAAACGCTAAGTATAAGAAGAGCCCCTATAAGCCCGTTGATGGGAGTGCTAGCAAAAAATGCAAATTGGCGCCGAAGCGTCACTTGCAATAGCCAAGCCAAACCGAGCACCGGAATCAAAACATCTTCCAGGCGAATCGTGACATCTCGAATGCCGATAGACCCCACTGAGAATTCGGGCGAAAAAAGCATGGCAAGCGCCATCAGGATGAGTCCCGCTCGCATCGAAAAAAACGAGATCGCAAAAACAATAATGCCCACTACTGCATAAATAATTTGAGTGTGCGAAAACCCGAATAAAATCCATGCCAATCCAAGAGCAACCACGACTACCGAAAATAGGGATATGAAAACAACTTGCGACCCTGATGACTGCGCCCTGCTAACCGACATAGTGTCATTCATGTAATTATGCTTTCGAAAGCGATCGGAGCGCTTTTTCGGCTTCCGAATCATTGGAGTTTAGTTTCAAATCAGTTCTATAAATCGCCATGGCATCCTGAGGTTTTCCTGCAGCAACATAAAGACTCGCTATCTGCCAACGAACGCGCTCATGATAAGACTTTGAATCCAGATGCGAACGAGCTTGGTCGATTGCCTGTTCAAACTCCAACCGGGCAAATTCCCACTGCCCGTCCTTGGCAAGAATCTCCCCAAGCCGATAATGAAAGCGCCATTCATCAGTTATCACTTTCTTCAGAAGGTCGTAACGAGATGTTTTCTCACGCAGTTTATCAAGAATATAGCCAATATCGCCATCCGGATATTCTCGAAATTTAAAGGATTTAAATTTTTCAAAAAGGCCCGCGGCTTTCTCGACTTGAGAATGACGAAGCGCAAAATAGCCATACTCTAAAACATAGCCTCCCGACTGTGGGTCGCACGAAATCGCCTTGCCCAACTCCATTTCTGCTTTTTGTAGATCACGCTGTTCTTCGTACAAACGAGCGAGGGAATAATGGTTGGAGGATTCATAAGAATTTAAATGCACTGCACGTTCGAAAGGCGAAATGGCTTTTTGCAGTAATAAATTCCGTCTTTTGGGATCAAACGATAATATCGCCATTTTCGAATAGGCCGCCCCTAAGGACTCCTGGTAGACCATAGAAAACGGCATCAAAGAAACAGATTTTTCATAAAAGGAAACTGCCTTTACTAATTCAAAATCTTTTTCAAACTTCCGCCCCCTTTCGTTGAGAATTTGAGCATAAAGGTGGCTGGAGATAAAGCCCGAAAACATGAGGACAACGAGAAACATGAAGGTTTTAAGAGCTAACTTCCTTATCGAAGGATGCTTACAATCTTCAGAAGTATCCCAACAAAAAAGATGGGCCGATAAGGCAAGGAAAAGGCCTAGCAAAAGTCCATTGGAGTAGATGCGGAGGGGAAAATCGAATTGGCACGTGAGCAGGAGGCTGAGGAATAATGAAAGAAAAATAGCAACATGAGCTCTGCGATGTGGATACCGGCTTATAACAAGCGGATCGGACAAAATAGAAAGAGCTGTCTTCGTATAGAAAACAATGAATGTTAGAAGAAAAATAATGCCCATAATGCCGAAATCAACGCCCACTTGAAAGAATTCATTATGAGCGTAGTCGATCAAATAACGGTCATCGTTGATACAAAACATCGGAAAAATTGCACTGAAAGTACCGATGCCCCAGCCCCAAGGCCTGACAGACATTGCCTTCAGGCAGGCTTGCCACAGATCCACGCGAAAGACCAAAGTGTAAAAAGGAACTTCATGAATACTTTTGACCTGACTCAATCTTTCCAAGATCAACGGAAAGAATTTCCATGCAACAAGAGCAATCGCAACTATGCCCAGTATAAATACCGCTGAGACGATCCCTCTGGCAATAATCCTTCTTTTTAATAAAATGACCATTAAAAAAATCAAACCGAAAGCAAACGCCCCCCATACCGTTCTGGATTGCGAAAGAACCAGTGCCCACAGCTGAACTCCGAGCAAGGGAAGCATGAATACTCTAAACAACCAACCAACGCTCACGAATAAAGCAAGGCCGAAAAAGACTGAAAAAAGAAGAAACGCCGCAAAATGTCCTCCGTTAACGAACCTGGAGGCGAGAAAAACATCCTGATACCAAAAATCCTTTGGGAGATATCCGTAGTATTGAAATAGTCCATACCCGGAATAGAACGCGCCCATCAGAAAACCCACGGCCGAAAGGAAATCAAATCTTTGGGCTGAGTTCACCAGGCTCCGCAGCATCCAATACAAAACAACGGTCGAAAACAAGAGGGAAAAGGCCGTCAGACTCCGCCAAAAAATAGCGGAAATTCCGACATAAACTATTCCGACAAGACAACTTAAATTGATCCAGGAATCAAGCGCCTTGAGGTCATAGGAGCTCAAGATTTTCGTTTTTATTAGCGGAATCAGGAAGAGGAAACAAATATAAAGTAAGGACTCAACTGCCAGCTGATCTTTGAAGCGTACTAAACCATAAAACCACGGCGAGGCAAAAATAAAAACCGCAAGGAACCCTAGCGCTAAACACTCGAAGAAACGCCGGCAAAAACCCGAAGCGGCATCACCGCTTTTCATCGGGGAGTTTGAACCGGTTGGCTCCGCGATCGGACCCCGAAAGGCCGAGGATCTTTTTTATGCCCGTTGCAATCGAATACACAAGCGGCTCCTTCAGAGCATCGAGCTTTTCCAAGTCTGAAAGGGCTGAAGCGTTAACGAGGGGGCGAGGGACTTTTTTCTTTTTCTTGCGTTTCTTGTGCTTGTCCTTATTATCAAATCCATACCCATAACCGTAGCCATACCCATAACCGTAGCCATAGCCATAATACCCGCCGTACCCATAATGAGGCTGATGATGGCTCATAACGCCGTTAAGGATGCAACCAACAACCTTGCCATTGACATTTTCGAGGGCCCGTTTGGCCTGAAGGCAAATATGCCTCGGAATAAAGCCCGACCGTGTCACAAGAATCGTCCCATCCACATGTGAGGCAATAATCGGAGCGTCTGCAACAGAAATGACGGGCGGTGTGTCCACCAAAATCATGTCATAGTGATCTTTGAACTCCTCCAAAAGTTCCTTAAAACGTTTAGTCGAAAGAAGTTCGGCAGGATTTTTTGGCGGATCTCCAACCGGTATGCAAAAAAGATTTGGCGTTTTTGTTTCGATGACAGCTGATTTCCATGAGCACCCCTCCGAAAAACAAGCGGCGAAGCCAAGCTCTGGTTTCCCAAGCTCAAGAATATGATGGAGGGAGGGCTTTCTCATATCGGCATCAACAAGAAGAACCCTGACGCCCGCCTCTGCTAGAGAGATGCCCAGATTTGCGACGGTAGTAGACTTCCCCTCTCCCTTGACCGCACTTGTGATCTGAAGAACTTTGAGCGGTATTTGCCCCGCACCACCGAAAGCAAGAGTAGTGCGGATAATCCGGTACGCCTCCCGAACGTAATGTGGGATATCGGTCTCGCTTGTATTCCAAAAATCCCGGGTTGCAAAGGGTCTCGGTTCTCTAAGTTCCAGAGGCTGCTTAGTCTCGGGCTCATCGTCCTCTTCCTTTTCGACAAAAGGAATCTGTCCGAGCGGAAAAACTTTCAAGTAATTTCGTACGTCATCCAACGTCCTGAGACTGCTGTCAAGATATTCTAGAAAATAAGAGAAACCTATACCCAGGAAAAGACCGAGCAGAAAACCGACGATGAAGTTCATCTTCTTGTCGGGGCGAACGGGTCTTCCCGGAATGGAAGCGGGCTCGATAATGCTGGCATCGATCCAGCCGTTTTTCCCGCCAGAAAGCTCAACCTCCTGGAGCTTCTTGAAAATGGAGTTATACATCTCGCGATTCGTCTTGAGCTCCTGATCCAATGATGGTTTCAAAATTTTGAGGTCGGCCTCAATGGGCGCCAAAGAGGCGAGATCCGTATGCGACTTCATCAAAAGCGGGAGAAGGTCCTTGCGCTGGGCAACTTCCATCGTCTCGACACTTATGTCCGTCTGGGTCAACTGGCTTGTCAAGGATGCAATCAATTCGCGGAGGTTGACAACGGTGGGGTGCTTTTCTCCGTAGATTTTCAACGCCTCACACAGATTAATTTCGGATTCGGCCTTTTGTAAGGCAATTTCGCCAATTTTTATTTTTTCGCGAATCTCGGCAAGGCTCTTCGAAATGATGGAGAAACTCTGTTTAAAGGCATCAATTCGAGATTCATAATTAAGATCAACATAAGTTTGTGCTACTGCGTCCGCAAGCCGCTTAACCATCGCCGGGCTATAACCGCGGACAGCTATTGAAATGATTCGGGCGCCAGCCTGGACCTGCCCGACCGAAACAGAAGAACGTATAGCTCCCGTGAGAGCCCGTTTCTCCGCATCCGTTAATACGGAACCAAACGCCGGGCGCTTGGATGACCACTTAATACTAAAACAATCCAGCACGGCCTTCGCGCCATCAGCGTTATCGAAGATGTTGCTGACCCGTTCGGCGAGGACAGGTCCCTGAATGATTCTCATTTGCGTGAGGAGAAAGGTGGGGTCCTGGGATGAAAATGCGGCGCTTTGAGATCCGCCGCCTCCTTGAGTCGAAACGTCAGAGCTTTTTGGCTCTAATACCACTTCCGTCGCCGCACGATAAAGAGGCTTTTGCACACTATTCACAACGAACGCCACGGAAACAGCAAACAAAGTCGTGCAAACTAAAATGATTCTTCTTCGCCAGAGAATGTGAGCGGAGTGATAAAATTTTGACTCGAGGGAAACTCCCGCTGCGGATTGTTCTTCGTTTGATTTTACCGAATACGGCGGCGCGACTTGGCTTTCAGTCATGACCTAAATCCAGCTCTCGGGCACTATGATGACATCTCCAGGTTTAATAATGACATCATCCTTCTTTTTTCCATTCATAATGTCAGCGAGATTCACTTTGATGACTTGCTCTTGTCCGCCTCGGCTTTGTCGGACGGTAATACGGTTCAGGGCCGCCCTTGGAGTAGCCCCATCTGCCATTTTAATCGCCTCCAGCAACGTTACGTCCTGAACCCACTCAATCGGCCCCGGATTTTTGACCTGCCCCATTACATAAAAGCGCTCACCGCTTCCAGAAGCTACATAAATAGTGTCTCCCGGAATAATCTGGATATTTTGAGAAAGATCACCGCGTGTTAACAAAGCAATGAGACTGACATCTATCGTCTTGGCACTTTCTTGAGAGGCACCTTCTTCAGGCGTAGCTTTGAGCGCTGCTGGTGTGGCATCCCCTTCGACATTGAGAGGTCTAATGACAGTCATGCGTTTAGCATCAGACCTGACGCCGCCAACCATGAGAAGAAGCTCCAATAGTGGGATCTTTTTCTTGAGCTTATAAAGGCCGGGCTTTTCTACTTCTCCAAATACAAGAATCTTCTTACTATTGTACTCGCGAACTACCACTGTAACCTTAGGTTCCTTAACATAGCCCTCTGCGAGTTTACCGCGAATATTTTCTGCAACCTCTTCAGGCTTAAGGCCGGCTACCAAAAGCTTACCTAAAATCGGGTATGTAATAGTCCCTTCTGAAGATACCTCTACCGTTTGCGTCAGATCCTTCGACTCCCACACAGAAATATCAAGTATGTCTTCGCGACCTATTCTGTAGACGTCCTCTTCAGCAGCAAACGAAATTTGAATGCCGGTCAGCAGAAGAACTAGTAGCAGTGTCCTGAAAGGAGTATAGAATTTCATTTTTTGATTAACTCTTGAAGACATCGAATCGACGCCGGCTGTCCCATCTAACCAAAATGGGGACAGACAGTAGTGGCCTGCCTGTCCCCATTAAGAATAATAGATAGGGTTAGAAATTTAAATTTACGCCGGCATCAACCTTATGATAGGTGTACTGAGTTCTAGCCGTATTACTGGTGCTTCCGGCATAAAAACTTCTTCCGAAAGTATAACCAAGTCTCAAGTCAAGGAAACGCGTTAGCTTGTATGAATACATCCCACCAATTTCCATTTTCTTTTCGTCATTTTCATCACTTGATACGATATTGTCGCTTTCTTTGGTCTGAACAAATGAGAAGTCGCCAAAGAGAGAAAAGAGATTTTTCTCATTGAGAAAGTAGCTTGTAGTGGTTCCGAAGCGATGAACATTTAGAGTCCGAAAATGTCTGTCATAATTGTCTAGGTTTGTCGCAATGGGCGTATCCCGGTTGATAAAACCTGTATCAAAAGTGTCCTGCTGTGTTTTATCGTAATTGAACGCCCACGTGAATTTTCGGCCCAACATGTGGTTGATGCCCGCTCCATAAAGCAACTCGGAGGCATTCCCTTCATCTTTGAACCTCCGGTAACCCCAACCGAAATGACCGGTCAACTTCGTTTTTGAACCCAAGCCGTAGACCGCTCCCAAATCCGGGCTGATAGACCAATAGCTTTTCTCATCGGTTTTTGGATACTCCCGGACATGCCAGGAAAACTGGGGCGTGAGACTCAATTTGCAGGCGACATCATACGTAAGGGATCCGGTTACACTATTATCATTGAATGTATCGCGAGTAATGGTGCTCGAGTCAGAATCATCCGTGGGACCGACATCCCGATAATGTTGAAATTGGTAATTTAACGCTGAACGCAGCTTTTCGCCAAAAGTATGCTGAATTTCTGGCTTCACAGTTTCCAAAAGAAATCTTTTTCCAGCTTGATTTGGCATATCGCTAATCTGAAAATTATTATTGACCCCAAGGGAGGTGTCTTTTGAATAATCGTATCGCACTAATGCGCCCAAATTGTGCGTATTTTCGTTTTCGGAAATATCCGGGCCTTGGGTCGTCGAAAAACTGTAGGTATAATCAAGCATCGTATACATCTTTTCAGAGACCGGTACTTCAAGGGTAACCCCGGGGGAAATGCGCGCCTGCCACCCAGCTTTGGAATTTGTCCCTGAATCTTTCTCGCCGACATTGGCATTTGAATTCCATCCCGAACCACCATGGAGATGAGGACGAATGCGCGGCTTCACCCCGGCATCCCGGACCGAAACCTCGGAAAAGGGATTCGTGACGGTTTTCATGCTATCTAAAAGGCCGTCCCACATGCGCGAGGATTTCGATTCTGTTTGTGACTGCGTAGTCGCAGCCGCATCGTCTGCATAAAGAGACGGCATCGCAAAAAGTGAAAGAAGGGCGACAAGCGCCACGTGGATAAGAAGATACCTCTTCCGGGGGGCTAAATGCTTTTTCATATCGGTCACCCTTTCATTCTTTTAAAGCGATACTCGTTATTTAATTTAAATTCAGTTCGAACTATTAAGCCGGTACGGAACCCGAAGCAGACTGCACCCGGAAAACACCCTGACGGGCATCGTCAAAGCGGCTCTGGAGGAGCTCACGGACTTTCGCGAGCAATTTGTCGAAACCTTCCGGATCTTTCAGAAGGGCATCCGCTTCTTCCTGCGAGAGGTTCAAAAAGCTGATCAAAAATTGTTTATCCACTATTCCGTCAACTTGCCAATCGCCATCAGGAACAAGTCCAAGATTGGTAAGGAAGTCAACGGCGTCCTGAGCATTAGCGCCCGGAGGAAGTTTATACATGGCGCCAACAGCTTTGACGAGCCAAATGGCGAACTCACCCTGCGACATACCTTCTTTGAGTTCGGCATGGGCAAGAGGGTTGAGAATAAAGGCAAAGGCAAAAAGGGTGACGAGCAGAACGGTCAAGAGATTGCGCTTCATTGTATTCCTCCGTGGTCCTAAAGTTCTTTATCTTTGTGACTTTTAAAGCGATAGATTTTAAAAAAACATAATCCCCACTTAGGGACTATAACCCATCATTTGGGGAGGATTCTATCCTGCACAAATTGTGCTGTCAACCTTATTTTCGCAATTTGGGGCACGCTGAAATAGGAGCTGCCGTCAATCGTCAAAGAACATGTCAAAAGGCCCCAAAAAACAAGGCAGAATCGCGCTTATCACTATATCGGCGAGCACCTGACTTCCTGTAGCACTATTTTAATTCGACACTTTCCGGATTCTCGGAGGCACAGACTCTGCTTTTCTTTTTAGAGACTTCTCCTATAATGGGGGCACGAACAGCTACGGAGGCTTTATGAAAGATAAGTGCCCGACTCAAGTTCCTCTCATTCGTCCGGTCTTCGGACAAGCGGAGATAGACGCCGTAACCCGGGTACTCAAGTCCGGGTGGACGACTCAGGGCCCCGAAGTTGCGGCCTTCGAAGAGTCTTTTGCACAAAATACGGGTGCCCCTCACGCATGTGCCGTTTCTAACTGCACGACAGCGCTTCACTTAGCCTTACTAGCGGCCGGGGTTCGCTCTGGGGACGAGGTCATTACGGTCAGCCATTCATTCATTGCCACCGCAAACGCGATTCGGTACACGGGGGCTATTCCGGTTTTCGCCGATATTGATCTTCCGACCCGGAACATAGATCCCGAAGCCGCTGCAAAACTTGTGAGCCGAAAAACCAAGGTCATCCTGTGCGTTCATCAAATGGGGATGCCTTGCGATATGGCGGCACTCTCACGGATAGCCCAAAAACACGGGCTGATTCTCATCGAAGACGCCGCGTGCGCAATCGGCAGCCAAGTCCGGCATCGGGGCCGATGGGAAAACATCGGAAAACCTCACGGCGATATCGCCTGCTTTTCGTTTCACCCGCGAAAAGTCCTGAATACCGGCGAGGGCGGCATGATCACGACCAGGCGCAAAGCTTGGGACCGAAAATTCCGTCTTCTCCGCCATCAGGGCATGAGCATTTCAGATGCTGCGCGGCACCGGGCCCGCAAAGTGATTTTTGAATCGTATAATCTTGTAGGCTACAACTACCGCATGACGGACCTGCAAGCAGCCGTCGGACGCGAGCAGCTCCGTCGCCTGCCTGAGTTAGTGGCGCAGCGCCGGGCCCTTGCGGCACGATACCACGCAGAGCTAGCACGGAAAACTAACGTTGAGCTGTCTGAGGAGCCGGAGTGGGCCCGCAGTAACTGGCAAAGTTACTCGGTACTGCTCCCCCGCGGTGTTTCGCAGAAAAAAGTGATGCAGAAAATGCTTGAAGACGGGATCGCAACTCGCCGGGGGATCATGTGCACACACCGGGAACCGGCGTACCGGCGGGAGAAGTGGCGGGCGGGTAGTTTAAAGAAAAGCGAGGCCGCCCAAGACCGCGGGCTGATTCTTCCCCTCTATCACACCATGACCGTCGAAGAACAGGACCGCGTCATCGAGTCTCTCGCCTCAGCTCTGGCCGGAAAATAATTACCGGTTCTTGGTTTGCTTCCACCAATCGATAAAGCGGCGAAGCCCCTCCTCGAGGGAGACTTTGGCCTCGAAGCCGATCTTTTCGCGCGCACGCTTCGTGCAGGCTAGCCGACGCGAAACCGGATTAACCGAGCGGGCTGGGCCGTAGACCGGTTTAAGATCCGAACCCATAACTTTGAGAAGGGTCTCGGCAAGGTCATTGAGACTGGTCTCATGGCCGCTGGCAATGTTGAAGACCTCACTCACCGCATTTGAATCTGCCGCAAGAAGATTGGCGCGAGCCACGTCTTCCACATAAACAAAGTCCATCGTTTGCTTTCCGTCACCTAAAATCAGGGGGGGCTCTCCGCGGGCGATCTTTTCAGCCCAGCGAACGAGGACTTCCGTGTAAACGCCGAAAACATCCATGCGCGGCCCGTACACGTTGAAGTAGCGCAAGGCCACATAGTTGAGGCCATACATGCTTCGAAAACTTTTGAGCATTCCTTCGTTGAAGACTTTTGAGGCGCCGTAAAAAGTGTCGTTATGATAGGGGTGGTGGGTTTCGGGCGTCGGAAAAGCTTCGGCCAAGCCGTAGATGGATGCCGAGGAGGCCGCAACGACTTTCTTGACTCCCGCCTTCACGGCGGCCTCCAGGACATTAAATGTTCCGTCGACCATGACCTCGAGCGCCAGACGCGGTTGTTCGGCGCATTGAGTAATCCGGATGGCGGCCTGATGGAATACGAGATCGATCCCGGCCATCAGTTCATGGACCAATTTGGAATCACAGATATCCCCGCGCACAACTCGCACGTTTCCGCGCGAAACGGCCGCCCTGATATTTGCTTCTTTCCCGCGAACAAAATTATCCAGCACGATAATTTCGGGAGTCCCACGGTTAAGGAGCTGATCAAGAATGTGGGAACCCACAAGGCCGGCGCCGCCGGTAACCAAGATACGTTTTGCTTCCATAAAAACTATCCCCTCATTTTTTGTCGGTTCGGGCCATAAGCCGTGCTGGAACGCCGGCCACCACAGCCCCGGCAGGAACATCGCGTGTCACGACGGCGCCGGCACCAATCATCGCCTTCTTGCCGATCGTAACTCCGCACATAATGACTGCGCCGGTTCCGAGCGAGGCCCCATCCTCCACACGCGAAGGGACGACTATCCAGTCGGCATCGGTTTTGATGCAGCCTTCTTCGGCAGCGCGAGGATGGCGGTCATTGATAAACATAACCCCGTGTCCTACAAACACCTCATCGCCGATGTGAACGCCTTCGCAAATGAAGCTATGGCTTGAGATTTTACAACGTTTACCGATGAAAGCATTTTTCTGGACCTCGACAAATGCGCCGATCTTGGTTTGGTCTCCGATCGTACAGCCGTAAAGATTAACCAGCTCGGGCTGAGGGATGACAACATCCCGGCCCAGAGTCACGTTGTTTAAGGGCATAATATTCTCCTTTGGTCTTTATATTAAAGGATCGAGTCGGGATTTGCGACATTTTTTCGGGTCGCTCGGTGAATCCATACTCTTGCCGCCCAAATAAACTTCTAATCCCCTCTTTTCTGGTTTATGATGCCGGAAGGAGCGACTCATGAAAAATCGTATATTTATCTTCTTCAGCCTTCTTGCAATGCTTGCCCTGCTGGCCGCCTGGCCGCAGCGCCAGGAGATCCTGCGCCGCGCCCTTGAGATCGCGGTGAACCGGTCGGCCGGTGAATTTTTCGAGGGGCCGGTGCGTCTCAAATCCGCCGCCTTGAAACGGAACTGGAGGCTAAGCGTGACCGGTTTCGAGGGGCGCCTTAAAACGCGCAAGGAGCCGGTTCCCATGGAAATCAACCGCATCGAGTCGCTGGATCCTCTTACCTACTATTTGTTTGGGGCGCCGGTGCGTTTTGCCTTCGAGGGAGTTCGGCCCGCCAAATCGCCCTACCGGGGGCTCGAAGGGGTGGCGTGGACGTCGTTGGGCCCCAATGGGACTTTTGAGCTCGAGGGCCACGTCCGGGAAATGGGGCTTGAAGACATCGAGTGGATCAATCCCGAGAACCTTCACGGCTCGACGGGGAAAATGGCGGGGATGATCCGGGTCAAAGCAGGGGCCCACACGGCTCCGTATTTCAGCCTGGATCTGCAGGTGGGAGAGCCCGGAGGAACGGTGAAAGCGCAGTTCTTCGATCTCCTGGTCCCCTTCCTGCCTCAATATGAGGCCATCGCGAGGCTGCGCGCCCTCTCGGCCGAAAACAGGCTGGTGCGCTACCGCAGCGCGCAGGTGCAGGCCGCGCTGGCGGGCCCGGGCAAGATGAAAGTCTTTCTGCATATTCTGATTCCGGATTATAATCTGAACCTGAACCTCAATCTCGAGGTTCGGATCGACGAAGAAAACGCTTTCTTAAAGCTGGCCCAGATCATGGGGCTGGTCGAGGTGGCCTGGACATGAAACCTATTCAAGTTGTGGCGCTCGGACTCATCGCGCTCGGACTTTTCGGATGCACCATCAAGGCCGTGGGCGACCCCAACCGGCCGATCACGATCAACGCCAACGTCGTGGTCGACGTGCGCGGGCTGAAGCAAACGGCGACAAGCATTGAAGATCAGATTGCCAGCGGAAAAATCAAATAAGGAGAAGTGCTATCATGACTACGAAAATTCAGACGGGAAAACTTGCCGCGGCGCTCGCCGCGATGCTGTGCCTTGGGGCCGCGGGGGTTCAGGCAGCCGATTATGATATCAAGGAAATGACGGCGGATGTGCACAAGGCTATGTCGAACCGGGCCGCCCGCTACGAGTCGGTGCAAAAGCTGAAGTCCACAGGCGCTCTCGGGGAAAACAACCGGGGGTATCTGGAAGCCTTGAATGCGTCGGCCAGCGCGGGGGCCGCCGTAGCGGACGAAAACGCCGACCGCAAAGTGATCTATCAGGCGATCGTGAAGCAAAACGAGCTGCCGGATTCGGCGATGTCGCAGGTGGAGGCGACTTTCGCGGAGGTCCAGCGCGACAAGTCAAAAGCCGGCGATTCGATTCAGCTGCCGACGGGGCAGTGGACGAAGAAGTAGCGATGGAGAATCAAGGCCGTCGTGGCCAAGAGAGTTCAGCCGTGAGTTATCAGCACCGAGGTCTTGCGGAAGGCCGATGGGCAGAATTTTCCTTCGTGGAGCAGATGGCCAATGTCGGCAGCGAGGTGGAGCGCGCCTTCGAACGCAGCCTCGAACTTTTGGATCTCACCCTGCAGTACAACACGTAGGGGCCCCGCCTGAAGGAAGCCGCCCGTGTGCGCGAGGCCCTCGTCGATTATTTCTTCGGATCGAATGAATACCATTCGACGCCCGAGGCATGGAAGAAATATTTCCTCGCCTTCACGTACGCGGCGCGAAAGAACCGGCAATAGAATTCGTCCGCTGTTTTCCATGCTATTTCAGTTTCTCCACCAAAGTATTTAGGACGGCCCACACTCGTTCAAGGTCGAATGGTTCAAGATCCTGAGCCCGCAGGACCGCTGCGAGTTCCGTATGGTACTGCTTTCCCAATGCGCTGCGGCGTTCTTTCATCAACTGGATCGGTCCAGTTCCCGGGATGGCTAGTTTTTTCTTTAGAAGGTCCAGGAAATCCGGCTCCTCCAGCCGCAAGTTGAGGTGATCCAAAGCATATTGAAGGTCGAAGAAATCCCGGATGGCTGGTTCAAGTCTTGTGAGGGCGGCCCTTACTTTTTCCGAAAGCGCTTCCGTCAGATCGATCACTTGCAGGGGGAAAGGGGGCACGAGGTCCGCACCGGTAAAAACATTCCGGACTAAGGAGAATTGAACAAAAATAGTCTTTTTCTACAAGCACGGGACGAAAATTAAAGTCGTGCGCGGTTCGTTCTACGGCGGCTCGGAAAGTGGGGGCATCAAGATGAGCATTGCGCACGACAGGCTCACTCATTGTCGATCACTCCCCACGTTTTGTCGGTAGGACCTTTTCCTTGTTTAAGAGGCACGAGGGGAATAAGAGAATTCGATTTATTGAGAGCTTTTTTGACGACGTTCAACACAGCGGACGAAGCATCGGCTCGTTCAAGTATCCACCCTAACCGGCGCAATGTGGATTGATTTCCAAATCGAACAGCGATTTGCACCAACCCGGCAGCACTGACAGATTTCTTTTGAAGTGCCTGACGGATCCAGGAAAGCCCCCGGGGAATGCCATTGAAACGACTCCAGTCATACAATGCGTCCACCAAGGCACGAGGTCGGGAAGAATAGTACAACTGTTCACCATCCGGGGTCCTTACCTTTTCAATTTCACCTAAGCGTTTGTCGAGTACCCGGATGAAAACATACTGGGTGGAACCGATTTGTCGGGATCCCGAGAGGCGGTCGTTATACACAAAAATACGGTTGGGCACCTGTTCATCAAAACCATACCGATTAAACGCAGAAGGACCGCTGATCTGATATCGCGCTTTGAGCGCTCTCATCAGGGCCGGTAAAACAACACTCTCGGAAGGATTCCATCGCCCCCCGGCCGGAAAAGACATGGGGGCCAAATACAAGCCGCGTTGAAGGCGCACGATGGACCCCGTCCGGGCGAGACGTCGCAGGAGTTCCCACTCCTGGGACCGACTAAACCCGAGAGGTTTGGCCAATTCGCCTGTTCGAATTAATCCATTGCGCCGCATCTGGACGAATGCAAAAAAGTTTTTTTCCAGCTGCCCGCGTGACTTTGCTTTGTATTTTAGTCTATTTATCATAACTGGTGTATAAGACCGATTTCATGAAATAGAATAAAACTGTCCGGCCCGTCTGTAAAGCATTATTTGATTATTTCTAACTGGCCCTCTGCACCCATCGAAACTTTGACTCGAAATGAAAGGGAAGAAAGATCTAACGGCTGGCGGCGGCTTGGGCGCTCGCGATGGCGCTCGACCAGGCCCACTGGAAGTTAAAGCCGCCGAGGCGGCCGTCGACGTCGATAGGTTCAATAGGTCCCCGGTGCTTTTCAAGGGGACAGGCGGGTAGGAATCGTTTCTTACGGGCTGACCCAGCGGTCGCCTGCGGGGATTGACAGAAAAATTTAACGGGATAAGATAGCAGTCGAGCGGCGGTTGCAAACGAAGCGTAAAAGTTGTTAGAGCCCGGCAATCCCGGGCAACAAGACAACAATTAACCCTGCTGATTTCACAACCACGGAAATCAGGAGGGTTTTTTTGTGTCCAAGGTGCACGCTGGAATCATGCGCGAGCGGTTCATGTGGCAACGGAGATGAAAAGGCGTAAGATATTCATCAGCTCGGTTCAGAATGAATTTAAGAGCGAGCGGGCCGCTTTGAGGGATTTTATTTTAGGCGATCCCTTGTGCCAACGATACTTTGACTGTTTTCTTTTCGAAGACATTCCCGCACAGGACCGCAAACCTTTTTCCGTTTACATCGATAAAGTCAAAACTTGCCATATCTACATATGTCTGCTCGGAAATGAATACGGCGCCGAGGATGTTCGTGGAGTTTCAGCGACCGAGCGGGAATTCAAGGAGGCCACGGATCACGGAAAGACACGGCTTCTTTTTATCAAAACCGGCGCCGAAGAAAATCGTCACCCTAAAACGGTTAAGTTGATCAACAAAGCGGGCCACGAGGTCATCCGCCGGAGATTTTCCAATAGTCCGGAACTAATCGCGCAGATTTATGCCGCCCTGGTGCAGTACCTGGAGGATCAGGGTATTCTGCAAACGGTACCCTTCGATGCCGCAATATGCCGTGAAGCCGCATTCGGTGACATCGAAGATCATACCGTCAAAAATTTTCTTGAGACCGCACAGGCCGAGCGCAAGTTTTCTTTGCCAGCGGCCACTTCAACCAAAAAGCTTTTTATTCATTTAAATCTTCTCAATCATGGCCGGCTGACACATGCGTCGATTCTGTTGTTTTGCCGGAACCCGCAGAAGTTCCGGACATTGTTGTGTGCAGAAATCAAATGCATGCACTTTCACGGAACCACGGTGCAAAAACCAATCCCTTCTTACCAGCTCTACCGGGGAACATTGTTGGAGCAAGTCGATGAAGCGGTGGATTTCGTGCTCGGCAAGCTGGACCGCAGGATTACGCCAAGCAAAACTGCGATTGCGAGCAATGTGTCCTACGAGATCCCAAAGATGGTCATCCGCGAAGCGATCGTTAACGCGGTCGCGCACCGGGACTACACATCCAACGCAAGTGTGCAGGTCATGCTGTTTGCAGACCGTTTAGAGGTCTGGAATCCTGGGATGCTTCCGGCCGGCATCACGCTCCAGGAGTTGCGCAAAGCTCATGCCTCGATTCCACACAATCCATTGATCAGCGAACCACTTTTTTGGGCACGTTATATCGAACGAGCGGGCACAGGAACACTCGACATGATCGCGCTTTGCAAGAAAGAGGGCCTGAAGGAACCGATATTCGAACAACGTTCCGGACAGTTTGTGCTGACGATTTGGCGACCAAAATCTTCCCGTCCAGCGGTCCAGTCAACCGAACAAGTCACCGAACAAGTCACCGAACAAGTCACTAAACTGACTGCGGTCTTATCAAAGAAAACGGCGACAAGCGCCGAACTGATGCGTTCACTAAAACTATCTCACCGGCCGACTTTTTTATATCATTATTTACAGCCTGCAATTAACGCAGGGCTCTTGGAAAGGACCATCCCGGAGAAACCCAAGAGCAGCAGACAGAAGTACCGCCTGACAAAAAAGGGGTCGACGTATCTGAGGAAGCTAAAGGAATAACGCCGTATTTTTTCTAAATGGGCCGCTCGCAATGAATTAGCCGATGGAGCGTGCCGCAAGGGCACGTGCGACGGCGACCGCGCTCGACCAGGCCCATTGGAAGTTAAAGCCGCCGAGGCGGCCGTCGACATCCAACATCTCTCCGGCAAAGAAAAGTCCGGGCGCCTTCTTGGATTCCAGGGTATGGGGATCCACTTCTTCGAGGCTGACTCCCCCGGCCGTCACTTCCGCTTTCGAGTAGCCCGCCGTTGCGCTTACAGGCAATGGGTACCGGTAAAGCGTTTCGAGGACCTTCTCCCGCTCGGTTTTTTTCAGCTGATTGAGGACAGTTCCGGCTTCGACGCCGGTTTTTTTGAGAAGTGTGAGCGCGAGCCTCTCGGGAAAATGTGCGAGCAGATAATTTTTTATACTTTTCCCGGAATTGTCTTCGGTCGCGCGAGCAAGCCGGCCACGGAACTCTTCTTCAGAAATTTCCGGGAGGAAGCAGGCCGACACCGGGCGGCCGAGCGCGTGAGCCGCCGGCCAGTGGCAGCTAATATCAAGCACCGCAGGTCCGCTGAAGCCCGTATGCGTAAAAAGGACGGGGCCCTCGGCGAGGATTTCCTTCTTCGCGGCGTCTTTGACGCTCAGGCGGCACGGTAAGGCAAGCCCCATGAGGGCGGTCCAGTCAGGATCCTTCGTGAGAAGCGGCGTGAGCGCGGGCAGGGTCGGAACAATCGTATGGCCGAGGCTTTTTGCGAGGCGGTATCCGCTGCCGTCGCATCCTGTTTCCGGATACGACAGGCCGCCCGTACACAAAATAACGGTCTTCGCGCGGCAGGTCCATGACTCGGCGTGAAGGGAAAAACCCTCTTCGTCGCTGCTTATTCCGGTTATTTTGCGTCCGGTTTCGATCGTGACCTTGCCGCTGCAGCGAACCCTGGCAAGAAGGGCGTCGAGGACAGTCCGTGCCGACTGGGTTTTTGGAAAAAGCTTGCCGTCTTTTTCCGGGACCAGTTCGACGCCGCAGTCTTCGAAGAACCGGACGGCGCGGTCTTCGGGGAAGGTCCTCAGGATGTTGCGGATCACGCGCGCAGAGCCGCCGTGGTAATCTTTCTCGGTGACTTGGAGGTTGGTGACATTACAGCGCGTTCCTCCGGAGATGAGGATTTTTGAGCCAAGCTTGGCTGTCGCGTTCAGAAGAAGGACGTTTCGTCCGGCTTCCCCGAGAAACGCGGCCGCCATGAGTCCTGCGGCGCCGCCGCCGACGATGACAATCTCTGCTGAAAAAGGGTTCATAGATTTTTTACGCCTATGACATAAATGAGCTAAATATAATCCGGGATGATTTTTTCCGGCAGGAGCCCCTTCTCGAACCCTTCGGCCAGCAGGCGCTCGAAGCCGGCGATGCCGCGCGGGCCCAGGTCCACCGTGTAGTCGTTGACGTACATGCCGACGAAGCGGTCGCCGAGGTCGCGGCCGATCCCGCGGCCGTATTCGAGCGCGTAGGAAAGCGCCTCGTCGCGATGCGCGAGGGCGTAGAGAATGCTCTCCTTGAAAAGAGCCGCGAAGGATTTCACGGTCTCGTCCCCGAGATCACGGCGGATCACGTCGACTCCGAGGGGAAGCACGAGGCCGGTCTTCTCCTGCCACCATTCGCCGAGATCGACAACCTTCGTGAAGCCGCGGTCCTGAAACGTGATTTGGCCTTCGTGGATCACGAGGCCGAGATCGGCTTTGTTTTCCGCGACGGCTTCGAAGATCCGGTCGAAGGGCACGAAGACGGGCTCAAAGTCCCGCTCATAAAGCTGAAGCGTGAGGTAGGCCGTCGTCAATTTCCCGGGGACGGCAACCTTGCGGCCCTTCACGCCGCCGCGGAAACCCGCGCGGCCGATCACGACGGGGCCGTACTTGTCGCCGACGCTCGAACCGGCGCGCATGACCGCGTAGCGGCCGGCCAGATACGCGTAGGCGTGACAGGAGACCGCCGTCACTTCGAGCGGCTCCACGCCGCGAAAGGGCCCGGCCTCGAGGGCGCGCTGATTGAGGCGTTCGATTTCTTCGATGACGTGCTCGACGCGGAAACCGCGCATCGGAATTTTCCCCTTGGCGAGGGCATAGAACATGAAGGCGTCGTCGGGGTCGGGGCTGTGGCCGACTCGAATAAGGCGCGGCTCTGCCGGGGGCGTTGTCATCTCCGGCCTCCGCGCTGTTCCACCCAGGCATAGACGGCCGAAACGCCGTAAAAACACGCGGCGAACAAAACGATGGTCGCTCCCGCGGCCGCTCCCCAATAATAGGACGCCAAAAGACCGGCGACCCCGCACACGAGGCTGATCGCCACCGACCAGGTCGTAAATTCACGCACGTTGCGGGCCAGGTTACGCGCGGCGGCGGCCGGAAGGATGAGAAGCGAATTGATCATCAGGATACCGACCAGGCGCACAGAAAACCCCACGACAACGGCAAGCAGAACGCCGAAGCTGAGCTGGACCCAGAGGGCCGGGACGCGACGGCTGAAGGCAAGCACCGGGCTCACGCTGATCAGGACAAGTTTGTTCGCGAGGCAAAACCAGTAAAGGGCGGCGGCGGACGACAGGGCCGCGAGCGTATACAGGCGCGAAGGCTCGACGGCGAGAATGTCTCCGATCAGGTACGGGGTGAATTTGGCAAATCCGCCGCCTCGGCTGAGCAAGACGATACCGGCCGCGGTGACCGCCCCAAAAAAAACTCCGAGCACGGTATCGTACGAAGCCCGCGTGGCGGTTTTGAAAAGCGTGATCAAGACTGACAGGACGATCATGAAAGCGATCATTCCGACAAGAGGGTCCCCGGTTCCAAGCCAGAGGCCGGCGGCGATGCCGGTCAAGGCCGAGTGCCCAAGCACGTCGGAAAAAAAGGCCATGCGGTTCGTGACGACGACGGTGCCGACCAAACCGAAAAGAGGCGCAGAAAGCAAGACGGCGAGCAGAGCGTTTTTCATGAATGCGTAGTGGGCCCATTCAAAAGGCAGTGCGAAATCGACCAGGCGGTACCAAAGTTCAAGCATGAGTGCACCCGGTCTCCCACTTAGAGACGTTCCAAAGGCTCGGCCCGAAGGTTTCGAGCAATTTACGGTCGGAGAGGACTTCGCGCGGAGTCCCCTCGGCCACAATGGTGCGGTTGAGAAGGATCATCCGGTCCGCGTAAGGGGCGATCCCGGCCAAGTCATGCGTGGCCATGATAATAGAAATATCGTTTTCGGTTTTGAGGCGCGAGACAATCGAATAAAAAAGCGAAAGCCCGTTGACGTCCACTCCCGACACCGGTTCGTCGAGAAGCAGAACGTCCGGGCGCGGGATCATGGCCATGGCCAGAAGGACGCGCTGGAGCTCGCCGCCCGAAAGAGACCCGATCTTTTTTTTGAGCAAATGAGCGGCGGAAACCGCAGCCAGTCCTTCTTCAAGGGTTTTTCGGGTTTTGCGCGACACGCCGAGCCAAAGAGAGCGGCGGCTCGTGGCCGAAACCATCATATCGAGAACGCTGATCGGGCTGTCGGTCTCGAGGTTCAGGGTCTGCGGAACGTAGCCCATCCGGGGGCGCGAGCGCATTTCGCCGCCGATTTTAAACTGAAGAGTCCCCGTGTACGGGACCTCGCCCAAAAGGGCACGCATGAGGGTCGTCTTCCCCGCCCCGTTCGGGCCGATCACGGCCAGAAGCTCGCGGCAGTTCAAATGCAGGCGGACACCTTCGAGGACTTGGGCGCCGCCCAGGCGTACCCCGAGGTTTTCGATCCGCGCGCAGCAATGTCCGCAGGCTTCGGTCACGGCGTCTCCAAAACGGTTTTGAGGGTTTCCAGGTTTTTCTCCATGATCCGAAGATACGCGTCCGGATCTTCGGGCCCGGTCACGGCCGGGTCCAGGACCAGAATGCGGGCCCCGGTCTCGCGCGCGATTGTCTCAGCGGAGCCGGCCGGATACTGCGGCTCGATCCAAATCTCGCGGACCCCTGAATTTTTAACCAAATCGATGGTTTCGGCAAGTTCTTTCGCGGAGGGGGCGCTCCCAGGCTCCCGCTGAATCACGCCGGCGACCACAAAACCGAATTCCTCGGCAAAATAAGGAAAGGCTTCATGCAAGGTGATGATCTTCGTTCCCTTGTAAGGACGAAGGGCCGCAAGGAATTTTTCCCGAAGCGTTTCGAGCCGGGCAAGATACTCGCCGGTATTTTTCCGGTACTGCGCGGCGTGCGAGGGGTCGGCAGCTTCCATGGCAGCCCCGAGATTTTTCACCTGGGCCATGGCGCCCGAGAGGCTGACCCAGAGGTGGGGGTTGGCTTGGCCGGTGTGAGGGTCCGTGAGCGAACGGATTCCCTCAGAGAGCCGCACGACTTGAAGCGAGGGCGACTGCGCGGCAACCCGGTCGAGAAAGGATTCCATCCCGAGGCCGTTGGTGATGAGAAGGCGTGCTCCGGCGATTTTTTTCATGTCCGCCGAGGTCAGGGCGTAGTCGTGCAGGCACCCGGTCGCTTGCGACACAAGGCTCGTGACGGCGACGCCCGGAACATCCCGGGTTACGTTGAGAGCCATAATGGTCACGGGATAAAAAGAGGTCAGCACTTTAAGTGCCGCGGGTTTCTCCGCGCCGCTCTTTTGAGACGCGGAACAGATCCCGGATGGAAGATGCGCATCGAGGAGAAACGCAAATAGCAGAATACTGACGAAGCGGAGCCGTTTAGAAATCAAGTTGGCCCCGCAATCCCAGCACCACCGCACTTGAGCGGCTGTAGTCGGTCGTCAAAGTCGCGGGATCGGATAAATCCGTCCTCGACGACGGATCGGTGTTCATGCCGTACGGATTCCAAATCCATTGAAGGTCGGGCGTAATGGTAAAGTGGTCGTCCAGTTTGTAGCTGTAGTAGATCTCGAGGTGGCTTTCCATGTACGAGTTCCTTCCGATGGCCGGGTCGAGCGCGTCGCCCTGAATCCTCCAGTTGTCTCCCGGATGGACCTGCCCGAAGGCGATGCCGGCAAAATCCTTCCCGCGGTTCCATAGGAAGCCGTCCACCTGAGCGCCCGCGCTCCAAGCCGTGTTCAGGAGATAAATATTTTCGTCCTGTCCGCCGTAGCGGCTGAAAAAGGTCAGGCCTCTGGCGACCTTTTGGTCGGCGCTAAGCCCCCAGCCGGTCCCGGCCTCGGCAGTGACCGACGTATCGAGCCAGCGGGTATGGTTGGCGTCATTACGCCAGAGATAGAAGCGGTAATTGCCCGGATAATCGACCCCCAGGAAAAGCGGCTTGAGATTCGTTTGGCCGAACATGAAGCCGGTGCTCGAATAGTGGTCGCCGTTATTGTCCCCGTCAATATACCCCCCGGAAAGCTCAGCCCAGGGCACGAGTTCGGGACGGATCACGGCCTTGCCTCCGACGTGGTTTTCCGGCAGATCGATCACGGGCGAATTGCGGAACATGTGGCCGAGGAACTGGGTGGTCTCGTCGAAAGCGATCGCGTTTTCGTCCATCTCGATGGAGGGGTCCAGCTGCCCAAATTTGAAGCCGAGCTGGTCGGAAAAAAGGTAGTGTTCGTAATAAACCTCCGTCATCTTGAGCACGTGGTCGGTGTCGTTGGCGTCGCGGTTCAGCCTCGAAAAGAGCGCGAGCTCGCGGTCGGCGCCGATGCCGTCGCCGTTTTCGATGTGCATGAAAACGCGGCCGCAGTTTTTGAACTTTTTTTCGAGCGCGAGGTCGACGGAGTAGCTGACGTCGTTGGAATCCTTGCCCTTTTTGCCGGCATTCCGGTTGATATTGAGGGCCTGCTGGCCGACGAAAGTGGCCCCGGCCATCATCTTCATCCCTCCGACCAGGTAATTGCCCTCCTTGTCGTTTTGCAGGCGCTGTTCGATGTGCTGTTTGAACTCGTTGATGGTCTGCGCCGGAACCGGGGGTTTCACCGTCTGCACCTCCGCTCCCGAGACCCGGCTCTCGAGCGTTGTAATCCTCGCGTTCTGCGCGACGACCATCTGGCGCAAGGATTCGATTTGCCCGAGCAGGTCGGCGTTCGTGACATCGGCGCGCGCGACGGCGCTCCCGGCGGCCGTGAGAAGCAAGAGCATAACGGGCGCGATGATGTTTCGGGATGGCTGCATGGTGGTCCTCCGTTTGCTATTTAGGTATGGCATTTGCGGCAGACACCCAGGAATTTCAGCTCGTGGGCTTCGACTTTGAATTTTTTCTTACGCAGGATGCGGGCTTCGAGCGGCCTGAGGCCGCAGCCTTCGATTTCTTCGACATCCCCGCAGGATTGGCAAACCAGGTGGTGGTGATGCGGACGAAAGCGCTCCGAGAGTTCGTAGCGGCGCTCGCGTTCAGAAGTGCCCGAGAGGACGAGGACCCCGCGCCGGCGCAGAACCTCAAGATTCCGGTAGACTGACGCCTTGTCGACGCCGCTTGCGGCAAGTTTGCGGTAGACGTCGGCGGCGCTCAGGTGGCCGGCGCATTTTATGAAAAGTTCCGTCACGGCCCGGCGCGGGCCGGTCCAGCGCAGGCTTCCTTCCCGGAAAGAGTTTCTAATTTCGTCGTGGGGTCGTTTCATCGGCATCCTTATTGCGAATGATTCGCATTATAAGGCACGCGCCCGTGCGGCGTCAAGAAGGACGGAATGCCTCTAAAGCGGGGGTAAAAGAATAAAATAGAAATCAATTTCTATGGGGGTCCGGCGCCTTCGCGCTTGTTTTCATTCTGCAAACAGGCTAAATTAGCGGCATGCGCGCCACCATTCGACTGATCCGGCGGACTTACAAGATGGCCGGGTCCCATGAACGCCGGATCGTCCTCAATAATTTTGCCACGCTCTCGGTCCTGCAGGCCATCACTTATGTTTTGCCGGTCCTCATCCTTCCCTATCTGTTCCGGGTCATCGGCCCCGAAAAGTTCGGCCTCATCGCCTTCGCCCAGGCCTTCATCCAATATTTCATGATCCTGACCGATTACGGCTTCAGCATCTCGGCCACCAAGGAAATATCACTTTGCCAGGACAAGCCCGAAGAGGTCAGCCGGATCTTCTCGGCCGTCATGACCGTCAAGATGACCCTCGTCCTGGTGAGCCTTGCGCTGCTTGCTGCCGCCGTCCTCTTCATCCCGAAATTCAGGGAGGACTGGCCCGTCTATGTGCTCAGCTTCGGCGCGGTCATCGGAAACACTCTCTTTCCGGTGTGGTTTTTCCAGGGCACCGAAAAAATGAAGCACATCGCCGATCTGAACATCCTCGGCGGCTTCGTCAGTGTCGTCCTCATCTTCCTTTTGGTCAAAATGCCGTCCGATTACCTCATGGTCCCGCTGATCAATTCCGTCGTGGTCACGATTACGGGACTTTTCGCCCAACACATCGCGTTCCGCAAATTCGGGATCTCGTTCAGGTTTCCGGGCGTGACCAGCCTGCGCCAGCAGCTTACCGCCGGCTGGGATATTTTTATTTCGATCGTCGCCATCAACGCCTATACCACGACCCGTATTTTCGCCCTCGGCCTCTTGACCAGCCACACCGTCACCGGCTATTACGCCATCGCCGAAAAAATCGCGGGCATTTGCCAAACCTTTCCGCTGACGTCCTTCTCCCAGGCGCTCTTTCCCCGCCTAAGCAAGATTTTTCACAAGAGCCGGGCGCGGGCCCTCGAGTTCATGAAACGCATCCAGCAGATCACGGTCAGCATTTCGCTCGTTTGCCTTCCGCTCATCTTTGTCTTCGCCCACGTGATCGTGCGCCTCGTTTGCGGCGGGGATTTCCCGGTGACGGTGCTTTCCCTGAGAATCCTGCTCGTGTCGGTGCTCTTCATCAGTTCCAACGCCTTCCGCGTGCAGTTCCTCCTGATCTGCGGAAAGACGGATATCTATTCGAGGATCCACGTGATGAGCGCGATGATCGGCCTGCCCCTGATTTTCCTTTTCATCTCTTCGTTTTCCTACGTGGGAGCGGCTGCCGCGACGGTGATTATCGAGGTGGGAATTTTTGCGGTGACGTATCTGACGGTCCGGCGCATGAAATTTCACAACCGATAGGGGCCCCTTATGCGGCCGAAGCCACCAGCCGGATCGTTGACAAAACGGCAGCCATGCCCTCGAAGAAGGCCCTCGAGCGCTGAACAAAAACGCCGTTGCCACGGTTTTGCAGACCACTTTCCTCCTCGCCTCGAAGAAGAAGCATGACGGCTTGTAAAAGGGAAACTCCGTACTCGCCCTTCTGCCCGTCAAAACGGGCCCACCCGCCGTCCGAAAAACGGTTGGCGTGGACCTGCGTTTCTCGCGCACGCGCGGGAACGAAGGATTCGCCGTCCCCGTCGCCGCGCCACTCCACCCAAACCGTCTTGAACCCGGGCATGAACCGGTCGAGGAGGGGCTCTCCGGCTTCCGCGATGAGGACTTGCGAGTAGATCCGGCTGCGCATGCCGATATCGTCCGGATACCGCTCGAGTAAATGCCGTACGAACAAATCGCGCACGCGTTCGGGATCCATGCCCTTGTCCGCAACCAGGACAACGCGAAAAGCGCCCGAGCGGTTCGTCCGGAGCAGGTATCCGGCGGCATCAAAAATCTGTTCCATCGCTCCCCGGTCCAGGTCGCGGCTGATCCGGATAAAGGGCGCGATTTTTTCCGGATTCCATTCGATCATGCGGTTCATCGTCAGGGCCCGGTCTTCCTTAGGAGATTGCCTGAGCTCGGGACGCCCCGGCGATGCAACGGCCCGGGTCAGCTGTTCCACTTCGCCGGCAAGAGCGCCTTCCTCCGCATGAAAGGCCATCTGCTCCTCATCTAGCCGGACTCCGAGGAAGGCCAGCCTCTGCATGAGCTCAAACTCTGCTTCCGATAAAAAGTGCTCGCGATTCGTAAGGACGTCCAGAACGATGGGCGCCCACTTCGCCACATCGGCCGCTTCGGCTGCGGATAAATTTAAAGAGGCCACAGCGGCAGCCGCAACCGTTTCCGCCTGCATCTGCCGTTGATTTTTGAGGACAAGGGCTGAAATCAGAATCGCTCGCAAGCGGTTCTCGATGGCGCGGTTTACCGCCTCGATTTTCCGGCCCAGCGTCACCACGCTCAACTTTGCGGCACGGACTTCCGGCGTATCGCCTACCTGGGCCGCAGCCTGTTCCATCTCGGCGGCCACGGCACGAAAGATTTCCAGAGCCTCTTCGCGTTTCCCTTCCGCAAGCATCTGCATGGCCGATTGAGCCCGTCCCCGGGCCTCGTTAAAACTTCGCATCTCTTGCCTGCCCGCAAGATATTTTCTATACATCTCATTATAGGCCTGCAGGGTACTGACCGTTACAGTACGGATCAGGCCGTTTGAAAACGTTAGTTGAATATCAATGGGCTGCATTTGCGACAGGGATGTTACGAGAGCTTTCGCCATCGGAGAACCTTTGGTTTTCAATTTTTTGAGAATTCTCTCGAGGCCGGGAAAGTGTCCGCTCACGAGGCCGCCAATGTCTTGCCCCTCCCCATTATAAAAATCCTGATAGAGGTCGTGAGAGATCTTTGTAATATGCCGCCACTGCGATTCCTGATCCAACTCGATCAATACCTCTTGGCCCAAAACCCGGTTCAACTCCTCCATCGCCGCGGGAATATTGAATTCATCCGCAAGGGGCGATCCGGCACTTTGGAGAAAACCCCGAAGCGCTTGCGCGGTAAGCTCTGAACCCTCTGTGTTACGCTCAAAATTTCTGGTCAGGTTGCCGTAGGCCCAAAGGACGGCCAAATGCTCCTGCGTCAAACCAAAGTGGGCGATCTCTTGCCGGACCGTGCTCTTGGCCGCGGTCAAAATCTCATCGATCGTCGAAGCATATTCATCCACAGAGCTTGTGACTCGAGTCCATTCAAAATCAAGGAGGGTGTCTTTAAAGACCTTGTGAGGGTCTTGTGGAGCCGCCGGAGTCGGAACATTGGGGGCTCCATGAGCGGCCGGCTCCGGCACCGCAGCAGCAACAGGCCTGGGCGCGGCCACCGCAAAAGCAGACGGCGCGGCCACGGCTGGCTCCGGCGTTCGAGGCGTAACCGGAGGAGCAGAAACCGGCGCTGCCGCAGGTTCAGGCAGTAAATCGTCTTGCGCGTTCAGGAGATCTGACTTCGAAAGCCCCAAATCCAACATAGCGCGATTCAAATGTTCAAGAGCGCGGCGGGCCCGCCGCTGCGTCATGTTTTCTGCCGGATCAAAATATTGATAAAAACGCCGTTGCGTCGCGTTCTCGCCGGCACGTCGGTAAGCGCGAAGAATCATCCGATACCCTTGCACAGTACCATCCGAAAGAGGCTGAATTTTTTCGCCATGGGCGACATGCCACTCGGCAAACTTCTCGGCCAAGGCTCCGAGGTTTTGAGAGGAAGAAATCGCCGGCGGTGTTTGAAGCGGCGAAAGCCCTGCCAGCGCCGTCGGAGAAACGGCTGGTTCCGGCTCTGCAGCTCGAGGCTCAGCGGACGCGACCACTTGCATGTCTTTCGCCAACGCCCGTTGGAGTTCCTCGGACAGGGCATAAGTTTCATGGGCAATGTCGATTCGAAGCCCGGCCTTCTCCAACCGGTCGAGCAGCACCACGTCATCGGGGAGGAAGACGAGAACCTGGCCGCGAAGAATCACCAGGAGGGTCCGGGCCGCTGACCGGACGGCGGCCGCCTCTTCGGCAGACACTCCCACCGCGTCGATTTCCAGGTCTAACAATGTTTGTTCCCGCTCCGAGAGGCCGGAGCCTAGCTTCAGCAACCGCTCCACCGACACCGCGGCAAGAATGGTTTTGCGGTCCCGCTCGGCCTCAAGCGCCTCTTCCTGCCGGCGCAATACGGCGACAATCTGTTCTTCCAGTTTTCGCGCAACCGCCCAATTGTAGCCCGCAACGGTTTTGACGGAGCCTTCGCCCCCGGAAGACGACAACCGGGCAAAAATCCCCGACGCCGCAACGATTTTCTCGCGAGCTTCACCGAAGCGGCCTCCCTGAAAGTCCGCTCGGCCCTCTTCCGCCTGCCGAACTGCCGAAGCGATCTCGGCTTTGGCGTCGGAAGCTTCGTCGCGCAATTCAGAGCGGAAAGCGAACGGCTTTCCGTCCTGAATAGTGCTCAACTCGAACGGAGTTGAGCGCATTTCAGAGCGAGCCACATCGGCGTCTTCTTCATGGGGCAGCATCGCGTGCAGCCAGGACAAACTCGCCGTATTCGTCACACGAAGCTTGCGGACCCATTCCCTGCCCGCCTTGCTGTCATCAATCAGCCAAGGGTAGATTTGCTGATATTGCGGCGTCCCGAGGGTCAGGGTCGTGTGACGCGTTTGGCCGCCGGGGATTTGGTAATCGATCCCGATAACGATCGCTCCTTTCGTCAGCGGACCATATCCTTTTTTCACTAATTCGACGGTCGCCTGAGATTGCTGTTTTGGCTTTTTATAGGCATGAATCTGATGGCGCGAAGGAAAAATCACCGCGGCATCCTCTTCTCTGATAATGCGCTCCTCGAGAGGCAGCCGCGATCTCGTCTCCAGAGCGGCCATAAGGCCCGCATAAAGCTCGTCAAAGTAGATGTATAAATCAGGGCCGTCAATCCGGAGAATGGCGTAACCGCCCGCTGCCTGTTTCGGTTTGGGTTCGTCTTTCTTTCTGGCAACGGCGGCATGATTCGGCGGCTCGACCGACGGGACGTAGGGCGCAAGAACGAAAACACCGGCCTCCGTAAAATCATTAAGCCGTTCAACGCCCTGGTCGATCGCAACCGGATGGACTTCATTCAGCCCTTGGGCAAATAAAATATTATCGACGTCGGTCCAGTTGGGGTTCGCATTTCGATCTTTGACGTGCCAGTACGCCCACGCAATAAAAAGATCGTTGTCCTCGAGTTGGGCGTCCGCGACAAACGAAGACGCCTCGTCTTCGGTGATCTGCAACTCCAGAAGGCAGGCGTCGCGATAATCATAAGGATCCGCAGCATTGGCCGCGTTGGCGGGTTCCGCCAGCCATAACTTCATCCGCCGGTATTTGGCCTGACGCTCGAGTGCCAGCTGTCTTCGGGAAAGGCGCTCGGCCGCCGCAAGTTTTTTGGTCTCCCAAGCCGCGGCGCTTTTCAAATAATCCGTCAGCATATTTTTAAGGTCAGGGCGCGCGCGCAGCAATTCTTTCATCCGTGGCTCATAAAATCCTCCGTCCAGCTGAAGATAAAGCAGCTCGGCATCCACACGATCGCCGGATCCGGGCCGGTCGAAGGTCCGGCTCAATCGGTCATCGACAATACGCGCAAGACGACCGAAGGGCGCCGTTCTCAATTCCGGATCATAAAGCGTCACCATTAAAAGGACCTCTCTGGGGAGACGTTTCGACAGGAGAGTCAGGGAGCGAAACCCCGCCTTCCGTAACGCCCCGTTGACGTTTTCGATCAGGAGCTCGATCGACGGCTGACCCTTTCTGCGAGCGCTTCTGTCTTGAGCCTGGTACAGCTTGCGCAGTTGGTTCAAGGTAGGCGGCAGTCCTCGGTTTTTGAGATTCTCGAGATGTTCATAATAAAGGTTTGTGAGGGTTAGCTCCGGCGTCGAATCGCCGATGATATGCTTCACGGCCGCTTCCGCCTGTTCGCGACCGGCGTTGGGGGCCGCCTCCCGGTCCTGGATGGGACGTCTCAAAATTTGGTTCAACTCGTCTCGACGCGCCCCGATCAAAGCAACGTCCGCCCCGGCGGCTGTTTTTTCCATGGTGGTTTTTACACCGTCCGCCAAAGCGGCGGAATCGACGGCGTCTCCGGACCGCTCGAGTCCCTGCCAGCTTTTCAAAAGGGCAAAACTCAGCGGGTCGATGTGTTTGTCCCTGAGGATTTCCGAGACAAATTCGGAAAACGACCGGCCCAGAAGGCCGGAGGCCGCCATAGGGTCAAACTGAAACCGGCTTCGCAGGTAGGCGGTCATCGATTCCTCCAATCCGGCAAGCCATTGCTTCCACGTGTCAAAGCGGCCGGCATCGTCTTCGAAAAACCTGGCCACGAGCGCCGGAATTTGGGCCTCGATTTCCAGGCGTTTGCTTTCACGAACCGCCTCGGCAGCCTTTTGGGCGTCCTCGATCTGCGTAAGGCTCACCACCCTTTCGACCTCCCCGTCGCCGAAGCGGATTCCGGAGTGCGTCACATAGGCGGTGAGGTCTTCGGGGGAAACCGAGGCCTCGGGCACTTGCGCTTCGAGCCACTCGGCAAGGCGGGTCAGAAGATCGGTAGAGGAAGGAAGACCGAAGCCGGAGATCGACTCGCGGTATTCCTCGACGGCTTCCAGATGAAGCCCCGAAACGATTCTTTCGGGAAGGGTTTGAAAACCGCCTGCGATTTTCCGTGTCACCTCCAGTACTTTGCGGACCATTTTGTCCGGGCGCTCTTGAGCGCTCAACTGCGCCAAAAACGAGTCCGGGGACTTGACAAGACTCCTCAGGAGCCTCGCTTCCTCGGGGCTAATCAGACGATCCGACTTTCCGGAGGTCCCGGTCTCGGCGGCCGTAATCATCTGGCCGTAAATCTTTTCCCCCTGGACTTCTTTAAGGGCCTGCCAATCAAGCCCTTGTATGATTTCGGTAAGATGCAGGGCCGCTTGTTTGATCTCGGGCGGCACAGGTTTGGCGGAATCCGTTTTGGCAAGCGCCCGGACAAGATTGCCTCTTTCTTCGGGGTCGGAAGTCAGCATGGCCGCGATTTCTCGCGCTTCAAGCAAAGTGATCCATCCCCGGTGAAACAGTTCTCTGAGCACTTCACGGACAGGCTCCCCCGGGAGCAAATGATGATCCAACTGCCCCGCCAACGTGACGTCTCCGGGTCTCGAATCGGCGGCCTGCGCATTTCCGGTCAGGGTCAGGGAAGCGATGTGTCGGCGCACCCTCGCAAACGGGACCGCCGCGAACGGCGCGATATTGTGATCCCACTCCTGCTCGAAAATCGCTGGCTTGGAACGGTACCGGCGCTCAAGTTCGGACTTTTTTTCCTCAAGCTGACGGTCTGTGCGGTCCAGAAAACCGGTGACTCCTTTCATCCGCGCATCGTCTCCGTAAACCGACTTTGAATAATCCAGAAGACGGGTAAGGAATTTTTCTAGAGCCTGAGAAGTCTCGGCCTCGGCCCCGAGCCGGTTCAGCCGGACAAAAAACGGACTTGCCGCGCTGATCATGGCGTTTTCCTGCTCCAGCACCCTCAGGTCGCCCAATTCCGAAAGATCCAGTTTTGGCAGAAGCGCGGCAAGTTCGGCTTCGCTCAAATCGGGGACCCCGAGAAGCTGGCGCATGACCGAAAGAGGATGGGTGGCGCCGGGCAATCCTTCGAGCGCCAGCATCCCGAGCCGGATCAGCTTCGTGTCGGCGATCCGGGGCTCTTCGTGATCTCCTTGCGCGCTGGTTTTTCCCTGTCTCCAGTAAACCGCTGTTCCGCCGTTGACTCCCAGACGATCCACAATCGTTTTGTGGACTTTCGAGCGTTTCTTTTTGTTCTCCATCGTCTCCTCGGCTGGGTCGACTCCGTAGCGGAAATCCAAAACCCTGAACGCGTTCTGCAGGGCGTGGCGCTTCAGCGTTTGGCGCGCCGCGGAAAGCTCTTCTGTGGCCGCCGGACCGGATGGGGTCAGCCAAGCTCTTAACTCGGGAAAATCGTCAGGCGCAGAGATCCCTAAAGAGGGCAAGGGCTGGCTCAAATGCGAAGGCGAGGGTTTGAATCCGGCGATCCTTGCCGCGGCAACTTTGAATTGTTTCGATTCAAAATACGGATTTTGGAATAAATGGCGGATCCGGAGTAAAAAAGCCGGGAACTCCAAGGCCCCGGTCTCTTGGGCGCCGTCCGCAGACGGTTCGACAAGCTCGCGCATCAACCGATCCGCGATGACGGCCCCGCGACTCAAAAGGTCATAGGCGCGCCAAACGGATTCGTTGGAAATAATGCCGTTGTAGATCGCGGTAATCCTGTTTCTGTCTCCGGCATCGAACGAGTCCGGTTTTCCGTTCACGCTCAGATTCAGGAGAAGCTGGGTCATAAAGGCCCATTCTTTTTCTTCGACCACGGCATAAAAGAGACGCCAAACGTCACGAGCCGGTGCAACGGTCGACCTAAAAAAATCTAAAATCGCTCCGAAATCTTTCCCGTCGACCGACTCCGCAAGAGGGACGACGTCCTGAATAAAACTGACGTCCGCGGGAACCTGCTCGAGATAAGGCTGAATTTTTGGAATGTCCGCCGCGGGAAGAGGCGAAGCTTGAGAAAGCGGAAACCGGTGCGAAGACACCGTCAGCGCTGCGATCCGCTCCGCGAGAGCGTTCACTTCGGCCTCTCCGATGCCGAGCAAGGCGGCAAGATCTCCGGGGCAAGGAGGCTGTTCGTCGGCGGGTTTGCGCAGGACAGCCTTGCGGTAGATCCCGGCAATCTGATAGGCCACAATCCAGCGAATGACGGCAACGTTTTCTTCCGGCTCTTGGCCCTGGTTCAGCAGAATCCCCCCGTCCGCGGCTTCCATTCCGTCACGGAAGACCTCCGCCAAATCGGCCTCCCGGGTTTGGCGAATCAGCGCCCGAGCGCTCTCGATGAGAGCGGGCAAAGCCTCGCCGGTCACCCGGTAAGCTCCTTTGGCGAGATCGAGTTCGAAACCGACGTTGCGGAACCGCTCAAGGTGTGCGTAGTCTTCCAAACGCATAAAGGATTCTCGCCGGAGCACTCCAAGCAGGAACAGGGCTCGCTCGGCGGCCCTGGCCGATTTTTCCTGCTCTAAGCGAAAACTCGCAAGAATACCGCGGATCGCGTCGGCGGGGTCCTGCGCTTCCGTCCCATCCTCGACTTTTTCATAAACCATCAGGGCCGCGGCGACCGCGCGCAGATCGATTTCTTCCTCTTTTTTGGCTTCTTCTTCACGAACTTTTGTTTCCACCTCTGTTTGCAGCTGCAGTGCCGTCTTCCTGTTGATGGCCACAAGCGCGCTGTCGGGCAGCGCGGCCAGAATTTGGACGGCTTCCTGAACTGTCAACAATGCGGTTTTTAATTCGCCGGCGTCTCTTTGTTTTAAGGCCTCCTTGTATTTTTCGGACGCTTCGACCATCGAGCGAATTTCCTGTCTCACGCGAGACAGGACGGGCAAGCGTTCGGCCTCGCGGGCCTCACGTCTTGCCGCGTCCGAACGAATTGGATACTCCTGATTTTCCCGCGCATCCCAAAGAAGCGTGTTTCCCCATGCGGAAACGGTGGCCTTCCATAAAGACTTCGCGGTTTCGTTCCATCCCGCTCGCGCAACCCGCTCGGCAAAACGCATTTCTGTGCGCTCTCTTTTAGCGGCGCTGAACCGCGCCCAGGAAAACGTATTGTTCCCGTAGCCGATGTCCCTGTTTCTGGCAATCACGACATCCCCGCTCGCCAGCACCCGGAACCGGCTGTTGAGCGGGCTCCCGGTAGAAAGAATCTCCACGGTTCTGGAATCGAGATGGAGAACTCCGGCAGGCTTCAGAGAATCGCCCTCGAGCAGCCATCGCTCCCCTTCCTGACGGAGCAGGAACAAGCCGATGGACGAATCGGTAAGTTTGCGAACCAGAACCGCTCTTGCTCCTTCCGCCGAAGCCGACTCCTCTCGGAGAATGACCGGCTCTTTGACTAAATTTTTCGCGATCTGCTCAGCCTTCAACGTCACGGCCTGATCGTAACCAATGCCCTTCGCGCTTGTGAAGCTATAAGAAATATCGCCGGGCTTCGGCGAATACGTACCGGCAAATTCCGGAAACTCGGCAAGCGCAAGGTTGATGTTCCAATCCACGGCTCCGCCCGCATCGCCGCTTTTCAAAATCGCGGTGGCAAGCTCCGTGCGCGGCCTTTCTTTGCCGGTGTAGGCAAGCGTCAGTAATTGATCGCCGTTATCAAGCCGGGTCATCTCGATTTCCAGGCAATTTTCGCGCCCCGGCAGGTACGAGCGGAAGTGTTTGCCGTGACGGGTGATGAAATCTTTCAGAAGAACCGCCTGTCGGTTCTCGCTTTCGAGCGTTTCATTGACAAAGGCATGGACCCGCTCGAGCGAAGCGGCTTCGAGACTCCCCCACACGAGCTCTGTCCCCGACAGGCGGAATTGTTCGACAAAAGCCCTGTAGGGATTTCCGCCGGCGGTTTCTTCGAACTTTTCGGGCTGATTATTCAGAGGAGTCTCCGAAAGCTGACGCAGGCGCAAAAGAAAATTGATGAGATATGGGATATCGATTCTCGCCAAAAGTTCCAGGTCTTGGCCTTCCTGCGAGGCCCGCTGGAAGCGGTCCTGGAGGCGGCTCAGGCCCACGAGCAGGGCCGCAGCGGACGGATGATCGGGGAAGAGAACGTCCAAGTAGAGATGGGCCTTCCAATTGAGGAGGGTCCGGATATCGGAGGCCGTGAGTTTTTTGCTGGCAAGGAGGGCCGAGTTGACCCAAAAGGTCTTCGTTTCCTGATCGAGGTAAATATCCTGCGAGTAATAACCGCCATGCTCCTCTTCGATCAGAAAGTGGTAGCCGTTTCGGACAAAGAAGGTCAGCAGGTCGCCGTCCTGGGTAATGTCGGGGGAAACCGGCTGTCCGTGCCGGGAGCGGCCCTCGGCCGGCCCCTTCTTTTTTCCTCTCTCCTGGCCTCCCTGGGCAAGCTTCATTTCCGTTTCGCGCCCCTGAAGCCTCCGGATGGCGGCGTCGACATGGGCGCACAGCTCCTCGAGGAGGCCGGAATACCGGGCGTTCCATCCCAGCGGATCGGAATCCTGGGCGCTGCGCAGCAAACTCAAGATATCTTTGAGATATTGTTCGCGGGGAAGCGCCGCCGCCTCGTTGGCCTCGTCGGGCTTGAGATTCAAAATCGCCTCGACGTGCTGGCGCAAGCGTTCGGCTTCGGCGGTCCCGGGATCAGTTTTGAATAAAAGTTCGACAAGGGTCTGCTTGTGATTGAGAAGCTGCCCGTCAAGGGGGGACAGCCGGTTTTCAACCGCCGGCGCCTTGTCCATATGCTCGACACGGCTGCCTTTTTCCAGGTAGGCGCTAAGGTCCCGGCTTCCTTTTCGAGGGCCGGATTCGAGAACATAAAGCACCGCGTCTCCGCTCATGACGGTCGGCGCTTGAACGCGGTTTTCGATCGTGAAGCCTTCCGGATCAAGCCCGCGGAGGAAATCCGGAGTCATCTCGACTTCCTCCTCGACGCGCATCAAGAGGAACGTCATCCCTTCACACGATTTTTTCAGCGCGGCCGGAATGGGCGCCCCGGAATCGGTAAGGCTCAAGGCCCCGCCGCTGACTTTCTTCAGACCCAACTTCGCGAGAAAAGGAAGGGCCTTGGATTCGTCGATGCGTCCGTTGTGGGTCCACAAAAGGACGTGACCGCCTTTGCGGACCGAGCGGACCGTATTGGCGATCATCATGTTTCTCTGCCCAACCCCATGGCTGTTCAGGTTGTCGTTCGAATAGGAGCCAACTTCCGAAGAAATGTTGAGGTCGTACCAGCGCTCACGCTGATGCGCCTTCGCAAAATCCTCACCGACCAAATCCGCCTGGTGGATATTGACGCTCAGCCCCAACCGCGCCGCCCATTCCCGGGCGATCCGAATCATCGCCGGCGAAAAATCGGCACCTTCGAACTGAAAGTCCGACAAAGTCAGACCGGTCCTCTCATAAAAAAGCTTGGCAAAATAGGGTTTGCTCCAGGCCCTCAGGTCCGAAAGGGGTCCCAAAGGCCCGAAACCGATTCTTTGTCCCTTCTTGAACTCAAAACCCCCTTTTCTTTTGTGCAAATTCAAAAGATGCGTCAAAAGCAGCTGGGAGTGAGCCATGGCCGCCATGTTCTCAAGCGCGTCCGAATAAGATTGAGCAAACGCGTCCCAGCGGCGCCGCGCGGCGTCTGTCCGGCCGGAGCCTCTCTGAATAGCCAGCAGGACCTGAAGTTCTCCGAGAACGTGCTGGATCGTGAGCGCCCCTTCCACCGCCTGCTGACTCGCCCGTGCGTGAGCGGATTTGATGCCCTCGAGACCGAGGGTCCCCTGGACGACCTCGTCAAAAAACTGGCGGCGCTTATTGATGATGTCCAAAAGCTCCTGATCGCCCGCGGCGGAGCAGATGAGCACGTAGACATCCACATCGCGTTTCTGACCGACGCGGTGTAGACGCTTGATCCACTGGTCGAACTGGACGAAAGAAGGCGGAATTTGAGGCAGGATCAAAATATTGAAGCCGGTGAGATTGAGGCCTTCGCCGGCCAGCTTTCCGGTCGTCAGGAACACCCAGATCCCCGGGTCCTCATTCGCTTTTTTGACAATCCTCGCCCGGTCGGCCGGTTTGTGCCAGTACCGCAAAGAGGCCACCTGCCCTGGAGGCAAACGAAGAGATCCTGCCGCCCCGGCATTCCAGTCGAACGAAAACCGGTCGGCAAGATCGTTGAAATGCGGCATGACAGCCACCCGGTCGGGCGCCCTATCCGCTGCGCGTAAATTTCTCGTCCAGGTATCCCTGAGGAACTCCTGGGTCCATTGCACTTTGGGAACGGGATGTCCGCCGTCCACAGGGGTCCCCGCGACGAAATCGACACCGAGACCGAGTCGCTGCATGTCCATGAATTTCTGAAGGGCGGCGGCGTCACCGTTCGAAATCTCGTACTTGTGCATCAATTGCACCAGGAGATCCTTCTGCTCCGGAGTCATTTCGATCATCACAGGATGAAGGGTCAGCTTGGGTAAATTAGGCGTCAGCCTGCGCATCATGAAACGGCCCAGAACGGAAGTGTGAAAACGGGCGTATTCTCCGGAATTTTGCCGGGCCCTGGTATTGGTCATGACCGGCGATTTGAATTCGTCGGGGGCCAGAAAATGAAGGGCCGGCCCCAGGTTTCCGAGCTCCGCGCGCAGCGGGGTCCCGGTCAGCCAGATGACGTCAAAGGGCCGGTCGCTGCGCACCTTCCACTCGGAATCGCTTTGAAGCGCCAAAAGGCCCGCAGTCTGCTGGGCCGCGGGATTGGTCAAATGATGCCCTTCGTCCACGATCACAAGCCCGGGCCGGTAATTCCTGACTTCCTGGATGATCTGAATGTCCCGGGCAGGCGCAGAGTCATCATCCTCCGCCAATGCTTGCTCACTGACTTCCGCGGGCGCGACATTTTCATCGACATCTTCGGCCACTCCCGGTTCAGCGCCGAAGAGAATCTTTTTCCGGGTAGCTTCGTCCTTGATGCGTAATCCTTCGTAGTTGATGAGCACGAACTTGACCCCGGGGACCTGCGCCGCTTTGATTTTTTCAAGACGCTCATCGGCATCCACGATGGCAATCCCCCCCGCATCCGCTCGAGGGTCTTGTCCGCCGGCCATCCATTTTCGGGACCGCATAAATCCGGGCTTCTCCCACTGCAAGAGCTGTGTCCCCTCAAGCCACTCCTGGATTTCGTCGGCCCAATTCCGGATGACGGTCGCGGAAGCAACAATCACAATTCGCTCGGTCTTCATGGCCTGCGCGGCAATCAGGGCCTCCACTGTTTTCCCGAAGCCCATCTCGTCGGCGATAATGACCCGCTTGTTCTTGACCGCAAAGTGGATCCCTTCAAGCTGCTCGAGGGTCAAATACTTTTGAGCGGCAGGATCCGGGCTCTTTTTGACATATTGCTGGTAATCGGCTTCTTCGATCTCCGCGTAATAACTCCAGAGTTTCTCGTAAAGGACCCGGACGCCCGCGTTGAGCTCCGGCTCGGCCTGCTGCAGCTCGCGCTCAAACCATTGCTGGGCAAACTCGAGGGCCAGGCGCGCCGCGCTTTTGCCGCTTTTCCCCTCCCGCTCGTTCTCGACGGCAAGGCGGTTGAGGTCTCCGGCGATCTGCTTCGTGATTTCGGACAAGAGAACGTGCTGATCGTCTTCAAACGACAGTTCAGCCAGAACCGGCGCCATGGCCGCGAGTTTTTCGAGGGAAAACGGCTCTCTCGGACCGATCGCCCGGGTATCCTCGTCCCAGAACCGTTCGTTGAGGAGCGCCAAGTAGGAGTCGGGATCCTTTCCTGACGGATCCGTCAAGTGCAGGAGTAAATGAAAAAGTCCCGCGCGGTTGTCGCGAAAAAGGTCGAGCCAGACCGGGAGATTGATTTTTTGGGCGACTTCCGAAAACTTCTCACGTGCTTCGTCGGTATATTTGTCTCGGTGCCGGTAGCGTTCAGCCATCGTCGCGCGGGCCTTGAACCCCTGAAAATCCAAGTCAAAGAGCATGGTCTCGACCGCGCTGAATTCGCCGCCCGCAGCTTGCCTCACCGCTTCGTAATGATCATGAAGGGATTTCAGGGTTTGTGCGCCCCAGCCCGGCAGAGGCGTCGACACCATCAGGCCGGGTTCGTCGACGAGCTGCTGAGGCGTAATCTTCAGGACCTCGCGAAGCAGGTGAGAGACAAATGCGGCCTGCTTGGCCTTCGGCACTGTTTTCCAATCGACGGCATCGAGGTTCGAAAAATCGGCTAAGCGCAGTTCTGACCTCACAGGGTCCTTCCAAATGCGCGCGATCTGTTCGGAGGTCAACGAAAGGTCGCCAAACGCCTTCGCGATCAGCCTTTCATCCGAGGGCCCGCCTCGTTGATCGATCACTTGCCTTGCGATCGTGACGGCATGGTCAAACGGGATGGATGATCCGGTAAATTTTTGGATTCCGCGCTCCTCGCCCGCCGGAGTCAGCTTGAACATCCCCCCCTCCGCCCACCACTGCACAGTCCTCTGTGAAACGCCGGTCAGCGCCGCGATGTCCCGGAGGTAATCGTCTTTCCCGAATTTTTGAACCCACTTGTAAAACAAACCTTCGCTCAAGATGCATTTCAGGACTGACCTCTCGGTCCCGGTCAAGACTTCCTGGCTTTGGAAGAGTTTGTTTTCGATTTCTCCGTAAATTCTACGGAGTTCCTCCATCGGCGTCGGCCTGGCGGTCAAAGCGGAATCAAACCAAAGTGGCTTGAGCTTGAGGGGCTTCTTGTCCTGACCCCACTGGGCAACCCATGACGCCGGAGGGACCCCGCCCTGCAACACGTCTTTAAGGAAGCGGTGCTTTGCGTAGCCTAATTGGTAGACATCGACGGCCTTGGGGCGCCGCGGCGTCTTATTCGCGAGGAGCAGGGGGTTCGAAACTTCGACGTTCCATATTCTCGCGACCTGAGCCGGGGTCAGAGAGTCATCCCCTAAGACCTGGGCAATCATTTTCCATCCGAGGTGGCGGCCGTGTTTGTTCAAGGCCTTTCGTGCCAGACGGACCGCATATTCCAGTTTGATGGTCGCGCCCGTAAAGCCGTCGGCGCGGGCAAGCCCCGTCTGCGCCCACCAGTACGGCATGTTCTCCGAAAGGCCGACCCATCCGGCGACCGTGGTCAAATGCCTCGCATCCGGATCCTGTCCGGCCAGCCGGACAAACAGGTTTTCGAGAAACCGGGCCTGGATCGCGCGCCTCTCGTCGGCCGTCAGCTCTTCCCGCGTTTGATAGAGTTTGTCAAACGCGGCATCCAATAATTGATCGAGCGCTTTGCGGGTCCTCACTTTTCCGGACCGGTCCTCAGCAAACCATAAAGGCTGTAAAACCCCCGGGCTTTGCCACCAACCCGCCGGGGGCTCATGCATCGCAAGCGCCGTTCTGAGATCTAAAAATTGTGCCCGGCCGTCGCGGTACTGGGCCGGCCAAATCTGCTTGCCGGACGAGCGGAGCTCGGCGCGGACTTCGGACGCCTCGCCGGCACGCCTCAAAAGTTCCCGCGGAATGCTTCCGGCCGGCACGGCATAAGGATTTTGGGTCGCGGAAAATTTGTCGAGCACCGTCCGGAGCTCCCCGGCATTCCAGGATCCGCCGGCATCAAGGGCTTCGAGCTCCCCCAAAAGGGCCCCGGCCTTGTCCAAAATTCCATTTTTTCTTTGGTCTAGAATTCCGGGCTGTTTGTTTTCAAGAACACGCTCTTGAAAAAAATTCAGAATGTCTCCGGAATCGCTGAGCCTTCCGGCTTCAAGGATTTCCTGCTGCAGCCCGACGCTCCAGGGCTCGTAAATTTCTTCCCAGTTTTTGCCCTCCATGAGCCGGTCGACCGCGGCTTGGCTGAAGGCCCGGAACAAATCGGTTTCCCGGCCGCCGTCGCGGGCAAGATACCGGCCCCATGAAACTTGCCCCTGCATATGGGCGCGGTACAGGTCGTTTTCGGGAATCGCATCGATGCGAGGCTGGATCGTGACAACTTTGAGGCCGCGGTGCTGAAGTTCCCGGACGAGTCCGTCCGAGTGAAAGCCTCCGCCGATAAAAAGGACCCACCGTTTTTTTGCCTGCCACACAAGTTCGTGCAAGCGGCCGGCAAACTGCGCTTCGCGCCGGAGCGCGAGTTCGTAAAAGCGCCGCGAGGGCCCAGTGCCGGACCCCCGCAAGAGCGCTTGAACGGCCCCTCCCAGGGCTTGAATTTCCGTATCCGCCTGAATCGTCCCGGCCTCCCCGGGTGCGTTCAGAGCGGACCATTGCGTATAGGTAAGTTCCATTCGGACAAGTTTTCCGGCCGCTGTGATTTTTTCCAAAACGGCGTCGATCGCTTTTTCGGCGCTCGACACGTAGGCTTCGGACTTGACGAGACGCAGGTAATCTTCCCATTCCCGAAAAAGAGGCGTCCCTTCGATCGTCTTCAGGCTTTCGATATGAATGCTCAATGTCTCGATCTCGCCGGCGGCGCTCTTGCGGTCCCCGGCAGGCAATCCCGCGGCGGCTTGTTTCAGAAATTCCGAGAAGGCCTCCAAACTCAAAGCCTCGGTGAGGAAAGCCTGGTACCGGTCGTTCAAACGCGCCTTGAAGCCGGCGTCCGTGCTTTGCGACAGGAGCCACCTCACAGACTGATCGATCCGGGACCGGATCAGCTTCCCGTTTTTGACGCGATCTAGAATTGCCGCTTCGCGAAGGCTGGCCAGGGCGGGATAAGCGCCGGGTTCCGGCTCGGCAATCACGGAAAGCTCTTCGAGGACCTCCGGAAGAGTCCGGCGGTCGGCCTCCCACCCCGCGAGTATGTCGTAAACCGCGCGCGCTGTCGGGCTAAAATGTTTTTCGACCAGTTCGTCGGCCGATTTTCGGAGGGCGGTCACTTGCCTTTCAAGATCCTCTGAGGAATCGAGCCCGTCGAGATAGGCCTTCACGGCGTCCGCATAAAGGTTCTTGTTTTCGATGCCGGTGACACGGAGGGTTTTTGGGCTCAGCACAGCCGCCGCGACCGCGCCGGACAGTTCTCCCGAATCCACATAATCCTTAAAGACCCGCCGGACCCGCTTCGGATCCGGAAAACTGCGGAAGATCACCGGATTGAAATCACGGTCCGTTCCTTCGACAGCGATCGTGGAAAGTCCATACTTTCGCTGCAAATGGCCCGCTAACCGCATGATCGACCGCTGCGCCGACGGAACCGAATGGGCGTCCTGAATATAAATGACTCCAAAGCCTTCTCCCGGGCTATCCCACCGGCCGGAAACTGTTCCGAGTGTTTTTGGAATTTTCAGTTCCGGCAGGGAAATGCGTTCTACGGGAGACTGGGCCTTCAAAAGCAGGGAGGGTGTGTCCTTGACAGTTTCGGGCGAAGCAAAGCCGGCAGGTGCGGAGACCACGGCTTGCGACATAATGAAAGGAACCAGCAACATCACCCCGGTTGCCTTTCTCAGCAAAGTGTTTTTTCCGAGTCGAGACAGCAAATTTCACTCCATTATTATTATTTATAAAGTTTGTATAAAGTATACCCCATTATTTCCAGATTTCAAGGCTTTATCCCGAAAAAGTATTTGTTCTAACTAATTGGAATTGCTAAGGATAGGGGCCATTTCCTACAGGTACAGGCCTTTTTTAGCTCTTGGCAAGGCCTGCACCTGTAGGAAATGGCCCCTTACTCGACCGTAACGGATTTGGCGAGGTTCCTGGGTTTGTCGACATCGCGGCCGTTCATGGCCGCAACGTAGTAGGCGAGAAGCTGGAGGATCAGCACCGTCAGAATAGGCGATAGGATCTCGGGCACCTTCGGTATTGGGAAATAATGGACCGACAGCTTCTTCAGGGTCTTGTCGCCCTCGGTCCCGATCGAGAGAACGATCCCCTTGCGGGCGCGGATCTCCTCGATGTTGGAAATCATTTTCTCATAGGTCCTCGATTCCGGGGCTAAACAAATCACCGGCTGATGACTGTCGATCAAAGCAATGGGGCCGTGTTTCATTTCGCCGGCCGCATAGCCGTGGGCGTGCGCGTAGGAAATCTCCTTGAGCTTCAGAGCCCCTTCGAGGGCGGTCGGATAGTTATACCCCCTGCCGAGATAAAGGAAATTCTTGCAGTGGCGGTGGCGCCTCGCGCACGCCTTGACGATCTTGTCCTGCTTGAGAACCTCGACGCAATGGGCCGGGAGTTTTTTCGCGGCGGCAATGACCGCAGCTGAGATGTGATAAGGCAGGGCTTTTTTGAGCCGGCCCAGGTAAAGCGCTAAAAAGGCCAGGGTAATCAACTGGGCCGTATAGGCCTTGGTCGAAGCCACTCCAATTTCAGGACCCGCGTGGGTATAAATCACCGCGTCAGCTTCGCGCGCCACGGTACTGCCCAGCACATTGACGATCGCAAGCGTCAGCGCCCCCTTGGATTTGGCTTCGCGCAGGGCCGCCAGCGTATCGGCGGTCTCGCCCGACTGCGTGATCAAAACAACCATGTCCTTGTCGCAAAGAATGGGGTCCGAATACCGGAATTCGCTCGAGACCTGCTCATAGCACGGGATGCGGGCGTACTCCTCCATCATGACTGCCCCACAGATCCCCGCGTGGTAAGCCGTACCGCAGCTGACCATGAAGACTTTTTCGACCTTCCTCAGCCGCTGGCTGATTTTTCGCGAGATCGTCTCGAACTTGATTTGGTCGTGGGGGTTGAGCACGCGCTCGAGGGCCTCCTGGAGAATGACCGGCTGCTCATGGATCTCCTTGAGCATGAAGTGGGGAAAACCGCCCTTGGCCGCCTGTGAGATGCTCCAGGTGATTTCGACGGGCTTGCGCTGGACCTTTTTTCCGGTCCAAAGGGAATAGACCTCGACGCGGTCGCGGGTGATGACGCCGTACTCGTCGTCTTCGAGGTAGAGGACGCGCTTCGTGTGCGCCAAAAAGGCGGGCACGTCGCTGGCGACGAAATTCTCGCCCTTCCCGAGGCCGATCACAAGGGGGTTCGATCTTCGGAACACATAGAGCTTTTCGGGATCTTCGCGGTCCAGGATGACGAAAGCAAAAAAACCGGTCAGGCGCTTGATGGCCTTGCGCAGGGCCTCCTGGAAATTGACTTCCCTGGAGTAGCGGGCAATCAGATGGACGGCGACCTCGGTATCGGTTTGGGAAAGGAACTCGAAGCCCTCGGCCTGCAGCTCGGCCTTGAGGGAAGAGTAGTTTTCGATGATGCCGTTGTGGACGAGAACGATATTGCCCTTCTTGTCGACATGGGGGTGGGCGTTGAGGCGGGAAGGCTCCCCGTGCGTCGCCCACCGGGTGTGTCCGATGCCCACATGGGCCTTGATCGAATGCTTCTCGAGCTTTTTGCGCAGTTCCTCAAGCTTGCCTTTTTCCTTTTCGACGAAGAGCCGGTCGTGCCGCTCGTCATAACAAGCAACCCCCGCCGAGTCATAGCCTCGGTACTCGAGATGCTCAAGCCCCTCCATAATGACCGGGATGGCCTGCTTGGCTCCGACATACCCCACGATTCCGCACATACGTCAATCCTCTCCTGTTGCGAGGGAATATTTTGACAGTTCCCTATAAATCTTTTAATATAATAAACTTAGATCATCAAAAGAGGAAAGCTTTTTCTATGACCGAACGCAGAAAACATTTTTTAATCAATAAGCCTTTGCAGTTTCGCTATATGGGCTATATGGCGCTGATGCTATTTAGCGTCGCGACCGCGGTCACGCTTAGCCTCTACTTCGGAATCTGGAGTGGGGTCCTCGACGCCTTTTCCGACGATCAAATCCGCAACGATCTCCTAACCGCCTCGCGGATCGTCGAATACGAAAAGGCCCGGCTCACTTCGGACCACGCTGAAACGGCGCCCATCGCGTTTTTTAGACAGACCGAGAAGATGAGCTCCCACCAGCGTCAGGTCTTCAAAAACATTCTCGATCAGACCAACCGGAAACTGATGGGCCGGTTTCTCCTGCTTTTGCTCCTGATTACCTGGGCCTCGGTCTATCTGACCCACAAAATTGCCGGGCCCCTTTATCGTTTTCACGTCAGCCTGACCGATCTCGGGACCGGGAATCTGACGACCCGCATCCGGCTTCGCAGGGCAGATGAGGCGAAGGCGGTGGCACAGCAGTTTAATCACACGGCGGAGTTTCTCGATCATTTCGTGTGCCGGCTCAAAAACATCCTTCGTGAACACAAGGCCGACCCCAAGGAATTGACCGACCGCCTCAATGAAGAACTCGCCAAGCTCAAGACCAGCGTCGACCTCTAGGGTCCAACGCCTCGCCGCGGCACTCTGGCTCGCCTGCTTCTTTGCCGCAGGGGCGGTGCCCGTGTCCTCCTCGGCGGATACCTCCGTCCTTTCGGTTGAAGATATCGCTCTCCTCAACAAAATCGAACAGGACAGCATCCAGTACTTTGTCCGCATGTCCGACAAGCAGACCGGCCTGACGCGCGACTCTTCCCAACCCGGAGCGCCGGCTTCGGTCGCCGCGACTGGATTTTCGCTCGCGGCTTTCGCGATCGCCCAATCACGGGGCTGGATCGAACCCGATTACGCGCGCCGCTATCTCGAAAAGACGCTCAAGACCCTCCTTCACAAGGCCGAGCACGAAAACGGCTTTTTCTATCATTTCCTGGATATGCAGACCGGACAGCGGGTCTGGGGCTCCGAAGCAAGCTCGATCGATACGGCCCTTGTCGTGGCCGGGGCGCTTCTGGCCGGCCAGTACTACCCGGAAAGTCCCATCCAAGAAATGGCCGAACAAATTTACGCACGGGTCCATTGGCAGTGGATGATGAATGGGTCGGATTTTGTGTGTATGGGGTGGAAGCCGGAGTCCGGATTTCTTCCCTATTATTGGGACACGTACAGTGAACATCTGATTCTACAGGCGCTCGCGATCGGAGCGCCCGAAAACCCTATCCCGCCTGGAGCCTGGGAGCGCTGGATGCGCCATCAGGCAGTCTACCGTGACAAGACGATCGTCCACTCCCCTTCGGGAAGTCTTTTCACCTACCAGTACGCGCAGGCCTTCATCGATTTCCGCTCACTCGACGACAACGGCATTAATTATTTCGAGAATTCGAAACTGGCCATCGAGGCCAACCGCGAATACGTCCTGGAATCGGCGGGCCGCCACCTCGGCTACGGCCAAAACTCCTGGGGGCTTTCGGCGTCCCTCGGTCCGGGCGGCTACAAGGCCTACGGGGCAAAACCCGGAGAGGGGCTTCACGACGGAACCCTCGCGCCTTATGCCGCGATCGCGTCGATCGTGTTCACGCCGGAGGCCTCGATGGCCGCGATCCGCCATTTTTTCGATACCTACGGCGCCTTGATTTACGATAAGTTCGGATTTCGGGACGCCTTCAACATCGACAAAAACTGGTGGTCCAAGGAAACAATCGGGATCGACCAGGGCATCACGGTCGTCATGCTCGAAAATTTCCTGAATGACGGGGCCGTGTGGACCCGCTTTATGGCCTTATCGCCGATTCAAACGTGGATTGAAAAAACAGGGTTGGATAAATCCGGAAAATCGAAAGCTACTCCGGCTTCATGAAGCGGATGGCGAGGCGGGCCGCCGTTTCTTCGATCTTGTCTTCGGTCAGGTAGGTTCCCCGGGCTATTTCTTCCCGGATCTCCCGCACGCGCCCGAGGTTGGGTTCGGGTTCAGAGGGGATCAACCGCGCATAACGCCGGACTTCATTCCAGAGCTGGATTTCTTCCGGGCTATGGATGCGGGGTTTCTCGATTCTGATCTTGCGATTTTCCCGGCCGATCATTCGTGTCCCCTGCCTTTCCTTCGTTGCCGAAGAAGCCCGAGCGTACTCATCACTTTCACTCGTTTCCGTTCCCTCCATAATATCGGCGACAGAAACGCAAAACTTGAATCGCTGGGCCTTGAAATTCGGGCCTCAGCCCTTCGGTTCCTTTCCCGGCAAATAAGGGGACTTCGGGACAGCTTCAGATCTCGAGCGACACCTCCCCGGCTTTTTTCATCAGCAGCCCGCGCAGGCGGGTGATGACTTTGGTGTGAATCTGGCAGATCCGCGATTCCGAAACGTCGAGGATCTCCCCGATCTCGCGCAGCGTCAGGTCTTCGTAGTAATACAGGACGATGACGAGTTTTTCTTTCTCCGGGAGCACGTTGATCGCCTCGGCGAGCAGCTCTTTGACTTCGCTCTGGTGGACGTAGCTGAACTGGTTGGTCACGAGAGAATCTTCGATGGTCTGGAGCCTGGAGATGGGCTTGTTCCCGTCGTCATTCTGCCAAACTTCGTCGAGGGACAGGAACGTCGTGGAGTTCAGGTCATTGTAGATTTCGTTGAGTTCTTCGGTCGAAATCCTCAGGGCCTTGGCCAGCTCGGTGTCGGTCGCAAGACGCCCGAACTTTTCTTCGAGCTCCTTGCACTTTTTGTCGATCTCCCGCGCTTTCTTGCGCAGAAGCCGGGGGGCCCAGTCGAGCTTGCGGAGTTCATCCATAATGGAACCGCGGATCCTCGAGACCGCGTACGTTTCGAACTTGTTGCCTTGCGAAACGTCATATTTGGTGATGGCGTCAAAGAGCCCCAGGATCCCGTAGCTCACCAGGTCGTTGAACTCCACGTTGGGCGGAAGGCCGATGGCCACCCGTCCGGCGACATACTTCACGAGATAGAGATACTTTTTGACGATCTCCTCGCGCAGCGACTGGCTTTTCGTCCGCTTGTACTTCTTCCACATTTTGATTTCGCTTTCATGCATGGGGGCGGTCTCCTGTTGGGTCGTGTTGGAATGACATCATGAAGCTTCGGTTTCCTGTTCTAAAATTTTCTTAATTTGAAAAAGCGTGTAGTTTTTGGATTGAAGGACCTTAATTTGCTCAAGGCGGTCAAAGACCGCTTCATCATAAAGCCGGTGTCCGGAGGCGGTTCGGCGCGCCTCGTGAATGAGCCCCGCCAGGGTATAGTTGTGGATCGTCTGGCGCGAGAGGCCCGTGTACTGCATCACTTCGCCGATCTTGAAGAGTTTTTCCCTTTTCATGTCGTCCCTTTCGGCCCGGAGGTCTTTTGCTCGATCTCACGCCTCAGCGCGAGCGCTTCCTCATCGTCGGGAATTAGGATCAAAATTTTGTCGACCGCAAACCGGGCCGCCCCCCACTGCCCTCGGGCCGCATCGGCGCGCGCCGATTTCCGGTAGTGCTGGACCCGAAAGTCCATTTCACTGCGCGCGACGTCGTCCCAGACCCGCCGGCCCTGTTTGTCTGACGAAGACGCGTCTTTACGGATCCGGTCGATCAGCCGGGAAGCGGCCGTATTTTCCGGGTCAAACAAGAAGACATTCTCGGCGGCGTCCAAGGCCTGCTCGTACTCCCCCAGACCCAAGAGCGTTTGGGCGCGGTCAAGCCAGACCGCCGCTTGATCGGCGCTCTGGGAAGAGGACATTTCTTCGCGCGGCTGATCCGCGAAGACTTCTCTCTCCTTGGCCACCTCGCGGTTCAGAATGTCATTCATCAGGTTTTGAGCGTCGGTATTCTGGGGGTCGCCTCGGAGGATTTCGCCCACGGCCGAACGGGCCCGGTAATATTCGCCGGCCTCGGTCCATTGCCTGGCGGCTTCAAGCTTCGCGGACGCGTTCGCCGCTGCAAGCTTTGCTTTCGATTGGCATCCGCCTATCAAGCTGATCATCGTCACCCACGCCAGAATTTGAATTACGTTTTTATGATTCATAGTTTACATTTTATAAATTACAATTTATAAAAACTATCGTTCCCGGTCAAGGTTTTTTTATTAAAAATTTTTAATCATCTATATATGGTGCGTGCTTCTGATAGGGGGTGCTATAAGTTGTGTTTCGAGGAAATGTTTTTTTTCATCCTCGGAGGGAGTCTTGCCGATAATAGTCATCAGATGGAGTCAATCTCGTGTTGAGCAGGAGGTGCGAGATGGATTACGAAAAGATTTTTTATCTGAAATACAGGAAGCGGTTGTCGACGTATGAGCTTCTACAGCGCTTTCCGGAGGCCCTTCAGCAGGTGGCCGATGTGGCGCTGATGGAGGTCCCGGAAACGACTTTAAGGGAGATTATGGAGGAGGAGGGAGAATACCTCCGCCTCAAACGCCTCAAGCAGAGGTTCTCAGACTTTCTTTGAGGCAAAAGCTCCCATTTTCCGGAACTTTTGATAACGAAGCGCAGGCAGCTCTTTACGCGGGATGGCCTGGAGATCGGCAAGAGCGCGGTTGACGCATTTCTTCAGGTTCTCGGCGGTGGCGACGAAATCACGGTGAGCGCCCCCGAGTGGTTCCGGGACGATCTCGTCGATCAGGTTCAGGCCGAGCAGGTCCTGCGCCGTCAGCTTCAAGGCCTGGGCGGCCTCGGGGGCCTTGGAATTTTCCTTCCACAAAATGGCCGCACAACCTTCCGGCGAGATCACGGAATAATAGGCGTTTTCGAGGACCATGATCCGGTCTCCGACCCCGATACCGAGTGCGCCGCCGCTTCCGCCCTCCCCGATGACGACCACCACGATCGGCACCGTCAAATCCGACATCTCCCGTAAGTTGTAGGCAATCGCTTCGGCCTGACCCCGCTCCTCGGCGCCGATGCCGGGGTAGGCCCCCGGGGTATCGATAAAGCACAGGATGGGAACTCCGAACTTCTCGGCCAGGCGCATGATCCTCATCGCCTTGCGGTAACCTTCCGGATGGGCGCTGCCGAAGCTCCTCAAGAGATTCTCTTTGGTATCCCGACCTTTCTGCTGGCCGATGATGCAAACGCGCGTTTCGCCGCCCCATTTGGCAAACCCGCAGACCATGGCCCGGTCGTCGCTGAAGCGCCTGTCTCCGTGGAGCTCCATGAAATCCTTCGTGAGGTAGGACACGTAATCAAGGGTGTACGGACGCAGGGGATGGCGGGCCACCTGGACCCGCTGCCAGGGGGTCAGATTCTCGAAAATTTCCTCGAGCGCCTTTTCCACTTTCTTTTCCGCACTCTTGATCTCTCCGGTCAGGTCGATCCCCTGCTCGGCGGAGCTTCGGAGCTCATTGAGCATTTTTTCGAGTTCGATGACGGGCCGCTCAAAGGAAAGACAGGCATCCGCGATATCGCGGGTACCGATCTTGATTTTTTCCTTCTTGCCGACGTCAGTGCCCTCTTCGACGGTTTCGACCTTCCTCTTTTTCCGGTAGTTCTTGTTCATTTTCATGATCGCTCCAATACTCTCGCAGGCCTGATGCCCCGCCCGTTTAGAACAGACAAAAGATATAAGCCGTCACAATGCCCAAAAACGCACCGGCGAAAACTTCGACCGGAGTATGCCCTAAAAGCTCTTTGACGCGATTTTCCGGAACGGCCCCTTTTTCATAAAGGTCGTCGAGCATTTTGTTCAGGGTCTGCGCCTGCCGGCCCACGCTTCGGCGCACCCCGGCGGCATCAAACATGGTAATAATCGAAAAAATCAAAACAACGAGAAAAAGGACCGATCCGAACCCAAAGTACATCCCTGACGCAGTCGCAAGACTCGACACCGTCGCCGAATGCGAACTGGGCATCCCTCCCGCGTCAAAGAGCCAGCGGAAGTTGAACCGCTTGTGTTTGACCGCGCCTTGGATCACTTTCGCGAGCTGGGAAACGAACCAGCTCAAAAAAACCGCGAAAAAGGCACGCCATTCCGGAAAAGGGGCGTCAAAAAGGATCACGTTAGAGACATTTCGGAAAGATTGACGTTTCGACTAAAATATGATCAAATATCATATTATTATTTTGAATAAAGCATAATTCGGCTCGCCGTCCGCACCTTCAGGAGACTTTGAGTGCGGGAATCATTATAAAGAGGACCTATGAAAAAGCAAGGACGTTTTCCATGATCGCCAAAGTGGCCAGTGCCGCCTGCCTTGGCATCCATGCCTATCCCGTGGATATCGAAGTCGATATCGCAAACGGCCTGCCCCAGATGAATATCGTGGGGCTACCCGACCAAAGCATTAAGGAATCCAAGGAAAGGGTGAGGGCTGCGGTCAAAAACTGCGATTACCCCTTCCCTCCGGAGCGAGTGACCATCAACATGGCCCCGGCCGATGTTAGAAAGGAAGGACCCGCCTTTGACCTGCCGATGGCCCTCGGGATCCTTTCGGCCAACGGGGTCCTCCCCCCGGAGAAATTGTCTCCCTATATCTTCCTGGGGGAACTTGCCTTAGACGGAACCCTGCGTCCCATCAAGGGATCGGTTGTTATCACTTCCGCCCTCAAGACGAAGGGCGCGTTTGTTCTTCCCTACGAAAATGCCCGCGAGGCCATGCTGGAAAAGGAAGCTCGAGTTTATCCGGCTAAAACACTCCGGGATGTAGTGGAATTTCTTCGCGGAGACCTAGCAATCCCCCCGGCAAGCCCTACGGAAAATCCGGCGGCATCGGCCCCGGGAAAGGAGTCGGTCGATTTTTCCGAGGTTCAGGGACAATTCTTTGCCAAGCGAGCAATTGAAATCGCCGTCGCCGGCAACCACAACCTGATTTTCATCGGTCCCCCCGGTTCCGGGAAAACGATGCTCGCGCGCCGGATCCCGACAATTTTGCCTCCGCTCGAGCTCGCGGAGGCCATCGGGATCACCAAGGTCTATAGCGTCGCGGGGCTGAATCCCCACGAACACGCCCTCATCCGGGAGCGCCCGTTCAGGGCCCCGCATTACTCGATTTCGCCCGTGGCCCTGATCGGCGGAGGAAGCTGCCCAAAACCCGGGGAGATCTCGCTCGCTCACGGAGGGGTCCTGTTCCTCGACGAATTCCCGGAATTCCGGCGTGACGTCATCGAAAGCCTCCGCTGCCCGATGGAGGATGGTGAAATCTGCATCGCCCGGGCCAAAATGCAGGTGCAGTACCCCGCCAGGATCTTACTCGTGGCGGCAATGAATCCGTGTGGTTGCATTACGTTCCCCACAACACTTACCTAGACTCCCCAGCATTAGATCTCATAAATACTAACCTTAACCTTGTGATCCCGAGTCACCACGATCTCTTTGATAACCTGTTGTAGAATGGTCTGTTTTGTTTTCCGCGACAAGTTGAATAACTCACCCTTCAAATCATTCAACTGGGAGAAGACATCTGCCCTCATGTCCTGTTCCCTCGGGTCCAGCTCCAACGATAACTTATTGATTTCTTCATTGGTGCTATTGGTCTGGCTGTCAATTCTGGCGATGGCTTCCTTCAAGCCGCTCTTGTCGATGCCGTCCTCTGAATACAAATCGAGCAACTTCTGTTTCTTACTACTCAGCTGACGAAGGTTAGCTTGTAAGGTCTGCATCCTCTTTTGATTCGAACTAGCCTCACCATCAAGTTGAGCTGAGGCCTTCTCCTTCGCGTCAAACTTGAGATTTACCCTTGCGTTGACTTCTTGTAACACCAGCTCTTCCAAATCTTCCTTCGTAAAGGAGTTACCTGGGCACACACAGCTCCCCTTGTGAATATGGTCATTGCACTTGTAATATGAATATGACCTACCTTTCTTTCTTTTGTCTGGATGTGTATATCCCCCCATCCGTCCGCCGCACTCACATCTCAGCAGCCCTGATAAGATATAAACCCGCCCACGCCTGTCGGGTTTCTTAAAGGCTCGCGCCTTAATTAAAGATTGGACCTTATCGAACTTTTCCTTTGAAATTATGGGTTCCAACCCCCGGACCTTTTCACGCATCCACTCCGCTTCGGGAGCATAAGTTTTAGCCCCTCCCTTCCGCTTCCCGTATGTTTGGATGCCCATATAAAGCGGATTCCAAAGAATTCTTTTAATAGTGGCTGTCGCCCACGTCTTTCCGCGCTTGGTTTTGTGTCCGTTTTTGTTAAGCCACAGGGTCACTCCCCTGATAGATTTCGACTCGATGAACTTGTCGTAAATAACCTCAACAACTTTGCTTTCTTCGGGGTGTTGAAATAAGGCTTTATCTTTAACCCTGTACCCATAAGCGGGCTGGCCGCCACAAAAGTCACCTTTACGAACTTTATGATACATGGCATCTTGAACGCGCTGGACAACTTGTCGCCGTTCGAATTCTGCCAACGATCCCATGATTTGAAGCTGAAGATTCCCCTGGGGCGTGGTTGTATCTATCTGTTCTTTCAATGAGATGAACTCAATTTTATGCTTCTGAACGAAATTTATAAAAGACAAGAGCTCGATCAGTGATCGGAATAGCCGATCATAAGAATAAACACGAAGCGATCTTATCCTTCCAGCCTCGATGTCTCTCCTCAATCTGACAAGCTCCGGACGTTCTAAATCCGCAGAACTGTGTCCATCATCGATATAGAAAGTAAGGTTGCCACACCCCTTCGTTCTGGCGTGTTCCGTCAGAAGCTCCTTCTGCCGGGGCACAGAATATCCCTTGTCCCTCTGGATTTCCGTCGAGGTTCTACAATAAGCCGCATCGATAAATGCCGTAATGTTATTGCTCCTTCTTTTTTGAGCACAGGACAGCTTGGCAGATTGCCCGTCTTTTAAACAATCGCTCATCACTGTCAATTTTCAGCATCTCAACTTGCTCGACTTGGAGAACATGCTTTCGTCGCTTAATCGGTATCCGCTGTTTTTCTTGATCAAAACTTATCCCCCTTAAGGTATTACTGAAGTAAAAACCCATGGCACTCCTCCGTTATCACCCTCAAAATAGTTGCCATCTCTTTGATGTCTACAAGCCTCTGTGGTTCTTCATGGTTCCTTTGATGATCTGTGTGATGCATATAGCTATTCCTCTCTAGTTTTTTGTTAGTAGCCTTAGTTCTTGTGTTCCTACTCTTTTATCCCCTCTTCTTTTCTCGTTGATAATGCTTCCGTTGCTTTTGTGTTCCGCTTCTTTTGCCCCCTCTCAGCAATCATCTGGTCCGCCAAGTAAAAATCGTCTATTAGAACTCTGTATTCCGTAGCTCTCCCTAACAAGCCGCTGCCTGAGCGATAGTCGATCAAACCGCGGTAGTTGCACCTTCTTCGCGCCTTCTTGATGGAAGACTCTGATCTTTTGGCGTATTTCATGATCATCTTGTTTGTCGCAAAAAACCAACGTTGATAGTCCCTCGACTTTTGACAATACATGTGCTGAATCTTAAAAAGTGCAACCATAAAACTTTTCTCGCTTCCCCGAAGGTCTAGCTCGTCAATTACGTGGGGAATGTTGTAACTTCCCATCTCCGCGGCATTGCTCAAGATCTTCAAGCTCTCCGAGGGGGATATATTCTCGCACCGCATTGTTGCCTCCATTTTTTTGTTCAACGCGTATAAAGCATTCTTTGCCCTTAAGCAGTTCCAGATCGATCTTTGAACCAGGGCTATGGTCTTTACCAGTCAAGGCTTTAACGCAAGCCCACAGCCGCCCGCCATGTCCAGATTGGTGCTTATTAAGCCACCCGTTGAGACGGCAGCCCTTAAATTTTTCACTCACGATCTCGAACCCTAAAACATAGACCTTCCCATACCTCCCCTCCTGTTCGACAACTTCTCGCAACAGCACCCGATATATATCCGATGGTAAAGATTGCCATGTTCTAGGACCTATTGTGACTTGCATAAGACATGCTCACGCCCAACGACATTCATGAATCAGCCTCTGGAATCGTTTCTTTTGTTCCCACAGCCTCTCCAGCATGCGTCTGGGGATTTATCTCGTTCGGCAAGGGGTGAGATAGCCTCTTTGACTTCTTTTTCCCTCCGTATGGGGAATATGGGTAGAGTGCACAGTGATTGAGATCGCACTCGCCTGAGTCACCCATACCATCGCAGTCGTAACAACCAGCCAAAATCGTCGCTTGCCGAGTCAGTTTTTTCCCTGAAAGGTAAGCAATCAGCTGCGATTGCCCCTTCCTCTTCTTTCCTGCCTGAGCGGAAGATAAAAGGTCTGGGTCGATGATCATTTTTTGCCTCTATTCGCTTTAAGCGCGCGAAGCTTACGCCGATACGGGAATAGGACGCACTTATGGCTCCGACACGAACCCCATTCGGCGCTGCATTTTTTACACTGCCGCTTTAATCTTAAAAGCTCTTTCCTAGCCTCAGCCTTGCTCATCTTCATGTTTTTCTCCTTTGTTTGTTGTCTGTCTGTGTTGTCTGTTGTTCCAGCATCCCAACGTTCGTCCCAACGTTATCCAATGCCATTTTTACATGAGACTGATTTCGCCATCTGTCTCTCTAAAGCACAAAAAAATTTACAGTATCTTTTGCTGCTTTAATACCCTTATCGTCATCCTACCTGGAATGTGCCGTCCGCTCTCCCATCTCACGATTTGTCGCCTGTCACACTGTAGCTCCTCTGCCAACTCTACTTGCGATAGGTCGTGTTCTCTTCGGTATTCCTTTATTTTTTTTGCGATCGTGACCCCATCCGATGACCTTCCGTCAAGATCAGTGTAATTACTCAGGACGTGTTCTATCATTGCAATAATATCTTTCCCTTTGGGAGAAGCCTTGCAATCCGCCAATACGCGGTTGATGCGGTTGATAAGGACACGCAACTCAGAGTCTTCCTCTTTCGAGGCTGAACAAAATCCCAGTTTCTCAATCTGCTCATTGATACTTTTATTTAAACGTTGACTGACCATGGGGGACATATTACGCCATCAGTACTCATTGGTCAAGTATTATTTTTCGGAGGGTGACAGATATGCGGTTCCTTCCCATTTTAAGACCTTTGTCCCAAGATCTTCTTCTTTGGACACAACCTTATTCTCATCATCTTTGAAATATATCTTCTTGGTCACGACAATGATATCCCTTAGCCCGCTGTTAAGGGTAGAGTCTGAGAATTCGACCTCCGAGATGATCTTGTAATGATAATCGTCAGTAAAATATTCGTCCACCGTTCGAGTCTGAAATATCAGCTGCAGTTCCGGGTATTTGTCTTTGAATATTCTCATGTCCTCGATGTAATGCCCGGTGCCAGCACCCTGCTTCGATTCAATGATGATCTCATTCGTAGAGTCTCCGTCAAGATCGAGGTAACGAACACCCTTGTATTCCGTCCACGCATACGAAGTCTGAGGACACAACACGACAGAGAAAAAAACGATCCCAAGGAAAAATGATTGGAAGGACTTGAAAACAGAGCTATTTTTCATATGATCTGGCCAGATATCTTTGGGAGATAACTGGTTATGATTTATTTTTAAACAACAAGATGAAGGCTATGCCCGTAACGAACACCACAACACCGATCTGAGTAAGCAACAGCGGAATATAAACATATGGTGTTGGCATACCCCGCCCTTTCCAAAGAATAAAATGATACCCTGAGCTTTGTTTTACCACAGGAGCAGTGGGTATTTCGCTTATAAACGGAGGAAAAAGAAGCATTAATAAAATCATCAATGCTCCTACGGCAAGAATTGTTTTTTGAGCAACGTTCATGGCACTTGATCCCTCCCATTTAAAAACCTTAGCATGAGTGTCTTGTTGCGGTTCTCGATTCTCCTATAGGACTCTCGATTTCAGAACCCGACCGGCCTTGGTTTCGACAGCACTCCCCTTTTGGATCATTTCTTGTCCTAGCAGAACGTCAACTCGATATCTTTGTCAACCGAACCACCCCCTTGTTGATTTTTGGAGGCGTGAATGAGAATCCTATGGGCAAACACCTCTATTTTCCCTTCGTAGCGATCCCCAAGCTCATAGGTTCCCACGATGGTCATAAGGAGTTGTTTTGAGACCTTGTCATCCCGCATGATTTCGCCCTCAGAGAACCGGGGAAAAGGCTCCCGTCCCGCTATTTAGGGGAATCGGAAGAGCTTTTTCCTTTTCCAACAAACTTCAGATATTGTTGGCCATAGGCAGACGTCTCCTCGCGTTCGGATTTTAGAGGAGAGGTGCTTTTGCTTTGGCTGTATTCGAATTTTTCTCCATCCCAGACATAGACTTCCCAAAGTCGCTTGCCCGTGGCATAGGACCATTCTGGGTCATCCCAGTTGGCCCGACCGACACGGATCTCAGGTGGGTTATTCCCCACCGCTTCTTTGTATTCAACGCCTGCCGCGCTACCCTTAGCGAATAACTCTACCAGCTGGCCGTTTTTCAAACTATAAATGGCGAGGTTGGATTGGTGCGCGCCAGACATGCTCAAAGCAAAGATCTGTTTGGTTTTATCCTTGTTGAGGCTTACAAAATCAAGGCCCGTGTAGTGATCGCCAAGCTCAACTTCGGCGATCACTTTCTTGTCTGCCGAACTAACTCGCAAGATGCCTGTTGGGATGTCATCATGATTATAGATTTGAAAACCAGAGATATGTTCTTTGTTACCATCACCATCGAGATCGACGCTATAAGCATTTGTAGCGGATGGGGTTCCCCCCGAGCAGGAGATGTTGGTAATGGACAACGACAGCAATAAGCCGACTAATATCCAACTAAAACGTGAGAATGACATCTTTGTCCCGATACCTTGATCTGCCCACAACTACACGATCGCCAAGAACCTTGATCTCTCCATCATCCCTGTCGCCAACGGGGTATTGCCGGACAATAGACATGAGTAGCTGATCGTATTGACTACCTTCCGGGGTAAGTCCTGTTCCCTTGCTGAATCGCACGAAGAAGAGATCGGTAAACACTCCTGATCCTCCTCCCCCATCCATTACCCTGAGAACATGCAGACCGTTGTTAAGCTTGCCCAGCCTTTCGTAGCTAAAAGATTCTCCCGTCTGCTTACCTTCATTGTCTGTAGGGTAGACACAGACATTCTTTCCTTTCATGCTGATTTCATCGGAATACTCGTTCCGATGTGGGGCGGAAACATCAACGGTGATCGTGGTAGGTAGGCCCTTATCCGAAATCCAGCTGCTGAACTCTTGGACCAATTTCGGATGAATCGGCTTTCCTTGATAAGTGAAATTGACATCTGCTTCGGCAAGGGCAACGCCTGCAGTTTCAGCCAAAAGCTGACCATTTAGCAAAAAAACCACTAACAGTGCGGCGAGTCCTGCAAATTGTTTAGCCATAAATCCTGCTCAAAAGAAGAAAGATGAGTGAAATCCCTCCAATTCCCAAAGCAAAAAAAAGAATACGCATTTCATGATGCTGTGGAGCCTTGGCCATACTCATTTCTTTTTTATCAAATTTAAATCGTGAGGCTGACACGCCAACCCATAAGTAAAGAGAAACTCCTATAAGTATCGCAATCACGCCAGAAAGTTTACCGGATGTTGTGTGGGAGCATAGCTGGAAAACCCCTATGACAAGAAAGCACAAACCACTTATTCCTTTTTTGACGTTATACATCCATTGGCTGTTCATAAAAAATTGAACTTTATCCGGCTTGGAAGGGGCTTCGGACTGCTCAGTCATTACTTCCTTAACAAGTTCATTTCGTCAATAGCAGACAACATTGTATTTTGTTCCGCCCAGTAAAAATAAGCCGTCATCGCCGAAGCTGTGAGAAAGATGCCTGTACTTTCAGGTAATTTCCGCATGACTGCTGAGAAATAATTTGGATCATGGGTATAACTTGAGAGTCTCTCAAATAAAAAAAAGCCTGTGATCGGCAAAACCCCCATCTTTTCGTAATAATTACCTGACTTTGTTTTGTCTTGGGACACAACAGTGCCCCAAATTTCTGGGATTAAAACATCTCGCCTTACGTCAAGGAACGAGGTAGTGGGAAATCCTCCGTAATAAAATACTTCCTCAAAGCATCTTTCAAGATAACCAAATACCGCCGCCCACAAACAATCCGTGGCAAGAACATCCCTTTCTTCAGCGCTAAAACGATGTAACCTGCTTAAAAACAGGGGGGCGAACCGGCTGATTTCGCATAGAGCCATTAAATCGCTTTTGTGCCGGTTTTGAAAAATACGTTTTGCAGATTCAGATGTTTTATTTAGCATCCGCTGTTCATCGCCACTAGCATGAATAATGCTAAGCCACACCTCTCGAGTCATGTTGTGAAGATTTACAGCCCAATCGCCCCCCTGTTTTTCATAATGACTGTAGTCCTTACTCGTTGGATCGAGAGGGTCAACGCCATTAACAAATTTGAGACAATAACGACATCTTAACGCCCGATTATTTATCTCTTTTTTACAATAGGCGCATTCTTTCATACCCGCAACCCCCGCCTTCTCTGCGTCATCAGATAGCGCGACGTTTTCCCGAAAGTCCAATCCGCAATGCTCACAATGTGGCGCATACTTATTGGTATTCTTGCCACATTTTTTACATAAAACTTCATTTACCTTGGACACAACAACCACATTAGGAGCTTTAGTTGGTTGGTTCGTTGCCGTATCATGAGAAGAAGGTTTTCGGCCGAGCTTAGAATTCAAGCCATTTTTCCGAAATAGCCCCTGTAAAATTACGACATTCGTGGGATATGGCAAATCATAGAAGGAGGCTGACGTTTTGCTTGCACGACACTGATCCATTAGTTTTATCACATCTGCCTCACTCTTATTGGCTAAGGCAGCTATCATTGACACAGCTTCGGAATTATTCCTTAGATTCCAAATATCCTCTACTTCAACCATCAAGTCATCTTGGCGAATCCCACCATAATAATTCGGCTTTCCTTGCTTGTTGTATTCCGACCAAATAGCCCATGCATAAATTCCGATGCCTGCCGCGATTAAAACGATACCGGCACCAATGTTGGAAAAGAATGTAAAAAGGCCGACGACAGCGAAAATAAGTGCGAAAATTGATTTGTAGTGATTTTCTTTTGATATTTTCACTTTGCTGTCCTTGCTTTTATTTTCTCTTCGTATTCTATGCCCACTACCCAGAGGACTCAACAACAAATACGGTAATCTAGTACCGTGGTGCTTTAGACCGTGCCATCCCAGAATGTGGGCATGGCTATCCCAAAGATCAGACTGGAGCTTTCTCGGAAGTTGCGGCAATTGAGGAAGAAGCGTGGCTGGAGTCAGGAGCAAGCTGCGGAACGGACAGGAATGGATGCCCGGTATTATCAGAGGATAGAGTCTCGGAAGCCCAACGCGGTAAAGATTGACACCCTGGATCGGTTAGCGAAAGCCTTCAGGGTGAGCTGTTCTGATCTTTTAAGCTGAACTTCCTTCTCCACGTGTAAATCCCCGTCCTGGAGTCTTGTGCGTTTGATTCCGAACATCTTTGGCTGTGGCGGCAATGAGCCGTTTGAACTCATTCCGCCTTTCTTCGGCTGTTAAGTGGTAATGCGTATGTACTCCCCCAGAAATCCCGATCGCTGGTGTTGCTCTGGCAAGAGCATTCAGAATTGAAGCCACCTCCAAAGTCATTTCTCTCGTTGCTTTAAACGGAAGAAGGTTCCGTAAGCGTTGGTTTAACATAGTCAACGCTAAGATTTTGTTCTCTTTAAAGAGCTTGTCGCAATCTTCTGTCTGCCTGGTGACGATTTTTTGGTACTCAGCCTTGAAGGCGAGCGCTAGGTTCCCGGAAGCAGCGACATTCCCATTGCAAAGGTTGCTAAGCGTTTCTTTGGACATACCACAACTCTTGGCGATTTCATCACGGGAGAGCCGAGCTTCGGAGAGTAACTTTAAGGCGAGATGATGTTTTTCTTGGAGACCAGCTTTACCCATAGACAATCCTCCTACATAAACGCGAATACACTGGGCTCCAATTGTCTATGGTGATATTAAATCATATATTTAATGAAACATCAACACTATCACAACTTTACGGCCTCCACAGACAGGTGGTTCCACATATCCCGGGTGGTCACTAGCGCTCACGATGGGGGTGCCTGACCCACTAGGGGGGGGGTAGGTGTGAGCGTTGGGAAAGATATGGGCAGATGGGTAGCCGCAAGAGCGTTGGCTAAGATGCGTGCAAGGGCACCCTCTCTCTTGATCCATGTCCTCAGCGTTGGATATGCACGTTGGATATGGATTCCCAACGCTTTCTTCTTCTGTTGGTCCTCAAGTCTCTGCCTTTAGTCACCGCATTTTGCTATAAGCGTGAATCAATGCACCTTCCGCACAGCGCTTTTCGATTTCCACGCTCGTCCGAAATGCCCGCGCTTCCACCGAATCCTAAGAAATTATTTCTCGTCCTTCTCCAAAGACAAAAACTCCGGCGATAAATAATTTCTTACCGCTGCGTCCCTCGCTGGATTCGCTTCCAGCGCTCTGCCTCGCCTTTTGTGAAAATCGAAAAGCGCGATTGCGCGAAAGGAGATTCACATGGACAAGCAAAATGCGGTAAAGGCAGATGTGAGTGAGGACAACCACCAGAAGAAAGCGATCTGGTTGAATTCCATCACCACCAAGTCGGGCAAGACGTTCTTGCGCTCACGCAACATCAAGGTCAACGGCGTGGAATGTCAGCTTCGCGCTCATCCGGTAACCAAATCGGACGGCACAATGTCTCTGGCAGTACATTTCGATCCGCCTTATGACCGTGAGGCAAGAGAAGTGCTTGAGGACATGGCATAAAACAAAGAGAGAGGTTTGCATCAATAGCCTCTCTCTTTTTTTGTCTTCGCTAAATCAAACCCTTTAAAAAGAAGAGGCGAAATATGAACGAGCTTAACAGAGATGCAGAATTAACCCCTGTTACGGAACTCGCTTTCTCCGGTCAATCGGAGTGGTGGAAGGAACAACGCCTTTGGGCCTTTGCCCATGATCTGCTGAACCAGTCCGGTCTCAGACCAACCTCTGAGGATCTCGAAGATTTCGTTACGAGTCACTTCGACACGATGGTGGGAGGCGCCTTATGAGCTATCCGTTCAGAAGTTTCATGCACAGACAAATGGCAGTGATCCGGCTGTTACTCAACGAACATCATCTGGAACAGGACACTGTGGCTGATCTGCTCGCTGAACGAGGTCAGTACATTCGCGACAGTGTTCAGATTGGAATGCCAGCGGAGAGCATTGCGAACGAAGTAGCGAGCTGTGTGAGCAAATAAGCATGAGTGCTAATAAACCAACCTTAGGAGACTGTATGGACTGTCCAGAATGCGGCGCAGATTTAATTACCGATCCGTTCGAAGACACTGAATTGATCTATTGCGTGAAGTGCGGGTATCAAACGATTGATGAACCTGAGTATCTGGGGAACAACGGTGAACCCGAACCTGTCGCTGTTAACGAAGATGACTGGAGGAGAGACCGATGATCGAACTCGAAAAGAACAACCGTGAAGTGATCCGTATCAGCAAGAACCTGTACAAAGAGAAAGAGTACGTTGATCTGAGGGTGTATTACAAGGACAAGACCTCAGGCGACATGCTCCCTTCCAAGAAAGGCATCGCAGTAGGGTTGGATAAGTTCAAGACGCTCTTGACCGGTCTTTGTGATTTCGCGGATCAAGAGGGTTTGGCATGAACTAGGTGATGGGCTGGGAGTTACAGCAGTATCGCTCCCAGTTAAACCGCAGATAGTCCCCCATCCAAAGCTGGGGAGAAAGGAAGTGTATGGCACGCAACCTACAACTACTCGACGCTAATCTTGGAATCAGCTGCAACGTTAAGTACGAGCCGTTGAACATGAGCGACAAAGACAAGCCGAAAGTCACGTTCAAGTCCCGCGATGGTAAGGAAGTGAAACTTACTACTGTCGGAGAGAACCGGACCCCCGTTACAACGTTCAGGGCTTATCTTGACGCAGATGGCAAGGAATACGCGAAGGCAGATCTCATCGCCTATGCCCCGGACACGAATGAAGTCATTGATTCATACGAATCCACGAGCATCTTCAACATTAAGAAGTATGAGCCGGTCACCGCTTATACGGATCATTACGTTGTGGATAAGTTCTATGAACTCTCCCCTTCCGACGATGGGAAGAAGAAGGAGATAGATCGTAGACTCGCCAATGACATCAATCTAACCGGGATGAAAAAGCTCTGGGATCACCTCATCGAAACTAATACCGTTGCCAAAGCTGAATTTATCGCTACGGCTGGGTATCGCCCCGGGGCTGGTTACATTCGAGCAATCAAAATCAACGGTACAAAGTGGTCCTTGGAATTGGGTTGCTTCAAGGAAATGAAAATCTTTAGACATCTCCAAGAACGCAGCATCAAGCCCGTTGAGATGATTGCTAAACCAACAAAACGGAGAGCCAATGCGCTCGTCTAGGGGGCTAGTACGCCTGCGTTCTGGAACATTGCAGTCTTTCCCCATACTTTCACCCCTACCGAATGGAGATAACCTCCACAGAGGCCTCCAGCACGCTCCCCTGGAGCAAGAAAGGGGTTTTAAATGCATAGATTAAAGACCACATGGCTTCCCTTCTGTCCAAACCTGGAGGCATACGGCCCTATCAAGTGTAACCGTCCGAGTTTCGTGGACGCCAAGCTTGATGGGGAGTATGCGGTTTGGTTCAAGAATGGAATCTATAACAAGAATGGTGTTGAGCGGAGAGACTTCCCCGCTGCTGATCTTGGGAAGCTCTTGGCGTCACATCTCATGGGTATGACAGGTATTGATTTCGAGAATCTCCAGATACTCGGAGAACTGCATTGGCAGAACGGTAAGGCCGGGGATCTATACAAGCTCTTATCCAATAAATTAAACGCTGAGCTCGTCTTCACGGTATTCGATTACTTCTGCGGAGTCCCTTGCGGAACGATTATGGATCGCAGGGGGACTCTGGTGGAAGCCTACGACAAGGCATTCCCAACGCCAGAAGTCAGTCTTCGTCTTGTCCCATTCAAGTTTTGTGAAAAAGACGAGGTCCAAGAAGGTATCCAGAGCTTTACCAACGATGGATATGAAGGCGTTGTCGTCAAGCCTGTGGACTCACTAGGAACGTACTACAAATTCAAATCCGTTGAGACCTCTGACTTGAAAGTTCTTTCAGCTGACCCTTGGAAGGCAAGGATTGGGCTTGAACATCCCCAGAGACCAGGCGTTGAACTGTGCGGCTGTAAGTATGACGGCACTGACAGGGCTGGATTGGTAGGAAAGGTCGTAGAGATTCAGTACCTTCAGAAATTATACAACGCAGGTGGATTATTAACCGGTCTTCGGAATCCTAGCTTTCTGAGGGTTCGAGACGATAAGACGGAGGCTTCATTATGACAAGAGTGAGTAAGGTCAGTAACGAAGTAATGCTTCAGGTTAGGAACACTCTTCCTAATCCAACAAGCACGGATATTCAACGAGAGATCACAAAAACAACGGGGGTGGTACTGGACGAAAGCACGATCAGAGGCAGATTAATCGCGTTGGGATTCCCGCTGTCCAAGCAAACAAACCCAACGCCAACGGTAACATCCAATCCAGCGCCGACAAAACCAACGATAAAAAACGGAAGTATTCGTCAGTACAGCGTTCCTGATGCGATGAAAAAATATGTCCCGGGCACAGACCAGTTCAAGGCATACGTGGTTAGACCCGTTGACGACCGGCTGGCAGCACATTATGAAGCCGGGAAAACCCCGCTGACACAGGGGAAGCAGGGAACGGGAAAGACCCTGAGCCACATGTACTATGCTTACCGGTCAGGACTCCCCTTCTTCTTGTTCTCCTGCCATGAGGACATGAAACTTCACAAGCTGTTCGGGGATAAGACTATCGAGAACGGCTCTATCAAGTTCAAAGAAGGTGAATTCGTGCGAGCCATTCAGTGCCCAAGCGTCATTCTCTTTGATGAAATCAACGCCATTTCCAACGCCAACACCTTTGATTTTCATGCGCTGCTTCAAAATCGTGAGCTGTTCGTGAAGGACGCGGATAACGGTAACGGTCGGTGGTATAAACTTCATCCTGATTGCAAGATCGGCTTCGCGCAAAACCCAAAAAGCTCAAAGTACATCGGAGGATGCATCAAACCGAGCAACTTCCTGGGGAGATGCACCTTCATCACCTATCCCGAGTTTGAAAAGAAGCAGATCATCGACGCGCTCATCAAGAAACATCCCGATATGGGCAAGGATGAAGCCAAAAAATATCAGCAATTCTTCACCGCTGTTTGCCAGGCTGTTGATAAAGCTGAATTACCAATCGACATCAGCATTCGCCAACTATTCAACCTGATTGACCTGCGTGGCATGGGTCTCAAAGAATCCATCGAAGATTCCATCCTCTCGATGCTTGATGCGGTATCTCAGCCTGCCGCCAAGGAGGCTATCTTTAAACTTGCTCAGTCGGTATGGATCGAACTGTTGCCACCGGAGCAGCGCCAACAGCCAAAGAACTTCATGGCTTGGATAAAGGGAGGCTTCTAATGAACAACCTTAAAACCTTAGAAGTGATCGCAAAGTACATCGGGGAAAGGACTGGGCTGAAGGTTCATCTCCAGGCTAACGTTGTCCCCCACGCTAACCCAGAAACCATGGAGATGTGGCTCCCAACAAATGTCACTGATGAACACATATTCCCGGCTATAGCGTTGGCTATGCATGAGGCTGGGCATATCAAACATACCCGCTTTGATTCAAAGAGAATGGCATCCAACGATACTGAGTTTGCGATTCTCAACGCTATGGAGGATGCGCGGATTGACGTTAAGAATTTTCGTCTGCTTCCAAACATAAGGTCGTTCTATCAAGAGCTGTATAAGCACCTCCGCGAGAAGCATAAAAACTTGGAAGCAACCCTTCCCCCGGAACCGTTGTCTCTGTGTGATTGTATTATGCGATACGAGGGCTTCTCCGATTTCACGAGCCGAAGACTTGATGTCTGGTCTTTGGCTGACAAAATCGAGCCTCTGTTCAATGACGGCGTCAGATACCTTGATGCCGGAATGCATGACAATGTCAGGGATAAAATTCAAAAAATACTCGCCATATTTAACATAAACAAACAAAAAGCACCCCCGTCTGATACAGACAAAGAAGGCAAGCATGGCGAACAAAAGGATACAAACTCCGCCAGCAGGAAAGGCAGTAAAGCACAAGAGAGCGAGCAACCCGGTCACGGAGAAAATGCAACGCGAGAAGGCAACGAATTCAAAGAGATCATCAAAAAGTTCACTAGGGATTCCTCTGCCATCGCATTAGACCCTAACACAGCGACCACCGCAGGGAATCCCGTCGATCCCCTGGCAATGACAGAAGCCACCAGAGGACGGTTTGAAGAGATGCTCAAGGTGAAAGAGGAAAAACTGTTGTCTTCTGAAGAAGGCGTTCTCAACACTGACAGTTTGACATCGTTCTTTACCGGTGATGTTAAGGACCTGTTCTCGGACATCAGGATCAACACACCCAAGAAAAGCAGGATCATCCTAGTTCTGGACGCTTCAGGCTCGATGTTGAACCCTCTGTGGGATGGTCAGCCTCGGCATCACGTGGTAAAAGCAGCGGTCAAGTCTGTGATTCGGTCCATTGAATCAGTCAATAAGGCAGAGGGTCTATGCGTAGATTGGGAAATCGCTGGTTTTGAGGCGGGGCTTATACCCATGAAAAAAGAAACTTGGGAGACAGAGTATTGTCCCAAGGGTGGCACCAACATAGTCAACGCATTCCAACAGGCTCAAGAACATCTCATGAAAGATGCGGAAGCGAATGGCAACAAAATCATGATCTTCATCACAGACGGTGAGGTCCGCCCTGCTGCCGTGGAGACGTTAAACGAGATGATCCTGAGGAATAATTCCCAGATTAAGCTCGTTATTATTGGGGTAGGCGCTGACCCAGCCGGAGAATTCTGTAAACGAGTCGTAGCGGGGAGGAACATTCTGGACGCTTCAACGGCAGATCGAGTGCTATTCGATGCGATCAGCGTGTGTTTGGAGAATTAGAGGGGGTGGGGTTGCCCAGGAATTGCCAAAGGGAAAGCACCTGATTTTTTGAGAAGAGGAATTACGTCCGCAAAAGGCTGCAAGTGCTTCGGGTCTACCCCTACTCCTTCCGCTGTAGCAAACAGCTTAAACAAAGGGTCATTGGCGTCACGAATATAATCGAAATATTCTGGATACCGCATAATAAACCATAGGTTATAAACATGCACTTCAGCCGTTTTTTGTCCGGTCAAACACATATACATACGCACGCAGTCAAAAATCATTACTTCCGTTTGGAAAGGTGCAAATTCCATAGTGACGGATGCATCTCGACTGGCATGCTTGAAAAAGTTTTGGGCCTTCTTAAAAATATCAGCAACCTCCTTCTTTTTTTCGGGTTTAATACATGATGCAGTTAGCATGATGTCAAACCATCTAATATCTCGAGTCAGGACTTCCAGAATATCATGAACTGCCGAAGCAAGCGTGTGGACTGAAACGGAATCTTCTTCTCTGAAAAATAATTCGATACAGGTATTGAGTTGCCTTTCTGCGGCTTCTTTTTTGGATACAATAATACTTTCCATCTTAATTACTTTTGGCTTTCTCCGGATTTCCGGCCTTCTCTCGCCCGCCATTCAAAGCCTATTTGATTGAGCAAGTTTTTCCGATCTTCGGGAAGCCTCCCCTGGCCAAAAAGGACTCTTTGATAATTCACCCAACGACCCAACTTGTTCCCGTCGGCATGCTCTTCAGTCTGCGTTGGCCAACGATTTGGGTTATCTTTTCTGAATTGCAGTAGATGCTCGTAATGGGTCGACCATGAAGCACGGTTTTTTTTGCTCCATGGGAAACCAGCTCGCTCAAGAAGGATTGTACGCTCTTGGGAAAGACGCCCTTGATTGTAGAGTACCCTTTGCTTATTTATCCAACGCCCCACTTTATTTCCTTCGGGAAATTCCTCGTGTTGTTTTGGCCAACGATCCGGGTATTGTTCTCTGAATTTCAATAACCACTCACATTGAAGTTCCCATGCCTTCTGACGCTCTGTATTCTCGCCCAAGGGAAAGCCTATTTTCTCAAGCAGTTCCTTTCTTTCCTTCTTCAAACACCCATTTTTATTACGTCGTTTTTGATCCTTTACCCATTCTCCCAACTTGCACCCTTTGGGAAATTCTTCGCTAGCCATTGGCCAACGGTTCGGGTGTTGCCTTCTGAAGTCTTGCAAGTGATTGTATCCCTCATGCCAGGCCTTATGCCGAAAACTCTTCAGCTCGAGGCTTTCTGGGTGCAAACCGATACCAATCAACAGATTCTCGTTATTCTTTAATAGCGCCTTCCGTTTTAAAAACCTTTTTTGCAGAGCAACCCACTTTCCCAACTTATTCCCTTGAGGAAATTCGTCTTCGCGTGCTGGCCAGCGATCAGGAAAAATCTTTCTGAACTCGACAAGATTATTATATTGCTCTTGCCACGAGAGAAGTCCTTTAAAAATATATCCGGCCCCTCTTAGGCCCGAAACGCGCTCTGACGACAATGCTCCCTTAACGTATTCTGCTTGCTGCGCTTTCAACCATTGTCCCAGCTTATTTCCTTTAGGGAATTCTTCGCTGGTTATTGGCCAACGGTTCGGGTGTTGAATTCTGAATTCAACCAAGTTCTTTAATTGGTCATAAAGAAATCCTTCTCCGGAAGAGTTATCCCCTAAAGAAAATACAAAACCTATTTTTTTAAGCGCCTCGCTTCTTTTTCCTAATAACATTCTCATTCGATACAGCCTTCTTTGCTCCTTGACCCACTGCCCCAGTCTGTTTCCCTTCGGATACTCTTCATTTTTTGTGGGCCACCGAGAAGGATTCTCTTCTCGGAAACTCACGAGCTGTTTATACTGCAAATCCCATCCTTTTCTTGCCCGATCCAACCCCCAAGGAAAGCCCATTTGTTCTAATGCTGTTACTTGTTTTGAAGTCAGCAAGTTTTTTTTCTTTTTATAATATTGCCGTTGTGTCTGACACCACCATCCCAACTTGTATCCTTTTGGGAATTCTTCGACTTGTTTCGGCCAACGATCTGGGAATTGTTTCCTGTATGCTTTCAAAAGACCAAAATTGTAATCCCAAGAAGTCCCCAATTCCTCTATCACTCTGGCGTCTACTTGCCTGATAAAGGATTCCGAAGACATCTTTCTTGGAATATTTGCGAACAGGAGTGATTCGTTCAGCCTTTCTTCCAAAGATTCTTTCTCGCCAGCTAGATTATCAGCTTTGGCTTTTTCTTCACCGGTCAAAACACGGAAATGGTTGATGACATCATCGAGCCGTTCATCCTGAAACCTCATGGCTTTAATAACCGACCAAACTTGCTTAAAGTCGCTCGACTCTAGCAGGTCGGAAACCTCTTGCTCTTCCTTTGCGAAAATGGGAACGATCAGATAACCGTATTTCTTTCCCTCATGAAGTCGCAAGGCCCGCCCGGTCGCTTGAACAATATCCGTAAGCCGATACTTGGGATCGAAGAACAACACACCATCAACAGATGGGATATCCACTCCCTCCGTCAAGCATCTGGCATTGCTCACGATGGAATACTGACTTTTAACGAAGTCCTTCATGATCGTTGCTCGCTCACCAGCGGCCAGCTTACCGTTCACATGGAAGGATTTAATGTCCGGGTGCGAGTTGCTGGTTTGCTTCACCAGACGATTGACAGACTCGATCCCTTGATGCTCTTGATTGGAAAACGCTTTCGCATACGCAACCCTACTATGAAACGATATGGTGTGTTTGATGTCGTATTTTGACATCGCCTTGAGAAAGGCAATCTGCTTGGCAAAGCTCTGGGCTTCCCGGTTCTGCGGAAGATTTTCTGATTCGATCTGGACATGATCTTTCTTATGAATCATGTCAGCGATCTCTTTATCCGTTACGAAGGCGATGACAACCTTATAATCGCTCAAGAGTCCCCGGTCTATCGCATCCCTAAAATAAAGACGGTAGAACTCTGTTCCGTATTGTTTTACATCGGACATGGAAAAGAGATCCACATCCTCGCCCTCGCCTTGCTTAGCAACCTTCCTCGCAAATATCCTTGGCGTAGCAGTCATGAACAATCGTTTATGGGATCGGATATGTTTGTCATCTAAGACCAAATTGAAAAGGCCTTTGCCGACACCCGCCGTTCTGTGAGCCTCATCACAAATCGTCAGGTCAAATGTGAAATCCTTGACCCCAGAGACACTATTCGATAAGACATCACTACTCTGATAAGTTGAGAACACGATTAACGGCTTATCAATGTGCTTTGAGATAACCGCTTTAGCTTGATGGCTGTCAGTCGTAACCGGAAGATCCATTTGCCATAAGCTACCTACTGCAAGGTCATTCTCGACATCTTGGGCAACAGACTTATCGCTGCAAACGCAGAGAAAATTAAAAGGAATCGTCTTGAGATTATCTGCCCACACAGATATTGTCTGTCGCATGAGTGCAAGACTCGGGACCATCACCAGAATCCGTTGAGCCTTCAACTGTTCGGCTATCCAGACAGAGGTAAGTGTTTTTCCCGTTCCACAGGCCATAATAAGCTGGCCCCGGTCATTGCTTTTGTAGTGTTCTATGGCCTTGCTGATTGCTTCCTCTTGATGAGGCTTGGGAGTGAGCGGCTTGGGAGGAACAACCTTATGCTGTTCGATGAACTGATGGAGGCGATCAAAGAAGTCTTTCCCGAGGACCTCCAGACGATCAATCAGAGCCTCTCCGCACTTCTTCCTAATCTCAACGATGTGGGGCAGGGTTTCCGTATTCGATATGATGAGCCGATAATCCGCTCTATCAGAAACGGCCAAAAATGTGGAGAGCTCTTTATAGGGAACCGTGTCCTTCCTGTTTGTTCTGAACTTGGCCTGTATTGCCCACAACCGTCCCTCAACAGTCTCAGCGATCAAATCAATCCCTTGATCCTTTTGACCATGTAGTTTTAACGTATCAATGACATTCGTCGGGAAGTTACCACGAGGCCAGATGTTTTTGATCTGGTATTCAGGGGTTAACTTCAGGTAGGAAAGACAAAACTCTTCAAAGGCATCACCGCGGGCTTTTACATCTGGCAGAGCGGCGATCTGCCGTTCCAATTCCGACCATTCCTTAGAGCATCGGAAGAGATCACTATGCTTCATATTCTCAATAGCTCCCTTTCCCAGGAATAATATGTCGAACACCGCCACGAGGATTTGGGACATCTCCTTTGCGCCTAGGAATCAAGTGCCAATGGCAGTGGAATATGGTCTGGCCGCCAGCCTCGTTCACATTTACGCCGACATTGAAACCCTCGACAGACTTGTCGGCCTTCTCAATCTTCACCTTATGCTCCTTGATGAGCCTCATACACGCCTTAACCTCCGGGTCAAACAGGTCAAAGAGTGAAGCCACATGCCGCTTGGGAATGATGAGAGCGTGTCCTTCGGTCACTGGGAAGCCATCTTTGAGGATATACGCCAGCTCAGATTCGGCGAGAATGCGCCCCTTGTCGGGCTTACAGAAGAAGCAGCCGGGTTCACGATGCTTGTGCAGGACCTGCCACTCACGGAAGTCGGTCTTGTCTGTGTCCCTCTTGCTGGAGTTGCATCTGTAGCAGAGAGCTTGGTAATTGTCGAGAGTGTCTGCCCCGCCAAGATTCTTAGGAATAATGTGATCCACTTCCAGATGTCTCTCGTCCGCAGAAATACCACAAAGCTGACAATGGAATCCTGCTCGACTCAAAACTTTGAAGCCATCAGATCGTGGAACTGGTGTTCTGCCACGACGTCGATGCTCCCAGATACCCATCCCACGCTTGGCCTTGTATTCAGCAACCTTGGCATCACACAACGCCATCAGCGTTTTCTTCTGCTGCTTCGTGAGTGCTGCATTCCCAAGGTCCAAAACGTACCCATCAGACTGTTGTTTGACTACACCATGCTTCTTTAGGTACTTGGCGGGCATCTGTTTCGTTACTTTTTCATAATACTCAATCTGGCTGAGGTCATGTTCCAAGATATTCTTGGCTATGGCTTCTGCCGTAACAGGTTTGGAAGACTTCAGGATGGCCTTTATCATGACAGGCTGGTAGATATGGGCCATCGACATCTGTTTGGTGAGATACCGCTTGAGGGCCTCGTAATCCATTACTTGCGCCTGGACCAATTCTTATTCGCCAGCCTGAAGGAGCTGACCTGATAGAACGGCATCTTGCCCTTATTCTCAAAGAAGCCCGAAAACGCTCTAATGGAATGATGTTCCAGCTCACGGAGAAGATGATGATACTGAGGATGAATAATCTCGTACTTGAATTTCGTCCACCCTGGGATTTCAACACGCCGAGGCTTCACACGATCTCCCAACCGCTTGGCACTCCCGATGTAGATTTCCTGTTGCTCCTCATCAATGAGGTAGTAGATCACGAAGCTCGCATCCTGGTGCTTTGGAAGCTCGGCAATATCGAGCCAGGGAGTGGCCTTCGTCACCACGTACTCTTTCCGTTCCTTGCTCAACCAGCCGAAGACATTCTCCTCCACGAGGCGGCGAAAGATGTTGTCGTAAGGGGTTGGTATGCGAATAAAGGTCTCCAGCTCGACTTCATTGGCTGACACTGGCCGGAATATCAAGACCTCTTGATTGCCCCCTTCCAAGCTCGTCCTGAAGTATTTGCCGGAGACATTGGCGGTGTAGTTTGCGCTCTCCACGGCCAGAAAGGTTTGAATGAACTCCTTACGCAGCTCCAGAAGCAGCTCACCATTATTGTCCCAACGAATGTGATAAGTAGCCGTTGCTTTCTTCCTGTCCAAACGCCCCACCCTTGCGTCAAAGGACTTGTTCTTCCATGTGAGCTTGATGGGTCTGTACTCGCCAGGCTTCAGAGGCTGGTTGAACATGAAATCATTCACATGCCTGGTAAGGATAGTGATGCCGTTATGCAGGACCGACTTATCGACTTTCTTGTAATATTCCATTGGACTATTTTAGAGGCTGGAAAGTAAAAAAGCCATCGGAATGCTTTCCAATGAGGTAATGTGTGATGCAGAAGCCCCCCATTCTTTTGTCCTGGGGGTGCCTATAAGTGGCCTCTCCAGAGATTATCTTTTCCTGGGAGGGTCATCATGTGGGTAAGGAACCATTGCCTGGAAAAACGCTGTTGAGCCGAGGAATCTAACGCCTACTCGTCCCCACATCCCACTTATTTCCACTTCTTCTTCAACTGCGCCATCATCTTCAAGAACTCCGCATCATCCAGAATCTGTCCGAACTGTTTCTTGTGGCCGTCCAGAATCTTCTTAAACTTCTTCTGATTCGTCAGCCCAGCCTCCGCCAACACTTGAAGCATCGCCTGCTGATACGCAAAGAAGGTCAGGGTGAGTTTGGAGAGCTTGGTGTCGAGGTCGTTGAGTTTCTTCTTGATGGGGTCTGGGGTCATTTTCTACAACCTCTATCGCTTGGGCTGCACATCATCATGTAAAAACCAAACATTCAAACGTCTGAACTCTTTCTTCCCCAAGTAGTACTTTAAGTCCTCCAGTTCCTCATTTAATTTTTGCAAGATTTCGTTTTTTTCATCTGCTGTCAAGAATTTGCCGCCATTCACAAAATCAACATACTGGGAAGAAAGGTTTCCTTTCCGCTCTTGGTACGCGAAACTTTCGAGCAACTTCTGCTCCTCGCCAAGTTCTTTTAATTGCTCATGTAGAGCGCGGTTCTTAGCATGGTTTTCTCCTGCGATAGGCGTTGGGATTTTCGACATTTCCTCCCGGATACAATTTTCTTTCGATCTTAAAACAGTTTTCACCTCTTCCCAGATAGGCATTGCTAGATCAAATATATTCATCTCGTGGCAATCTTTCCTCGCCCCCTCTATCTGTTCATTCGAAAATCCAAGATCTCGCAATCCCGTTACTATGTTCTCTTCTAAACGATATCTTTCACGCCTCTTCACCATCGTACCCCATCTTCCGGCACGAGCAGAGTTTGTAAGCAATTGCTCCGCTAATGGCAAGGCTATCTTTTTTACTCGTTCAATTGTCTGGTCTGCTTCCGCCATTTTCTTTTTAAGTTGTGCTTTTATTCCAAACCCTTCAAACCATTCAAAGCTGTGTAGTCGTGAGAAGATTAGGCACAGCACCGCCACTCCATATACACTTGTCACAATTCCAACAGATTTTCCCAAAAAAACCGCTAAGGTTCCACAAATCAACAAAACTATCGCTAAAAGAAATACAACCTCACTCAGAACCTCATCACTCGACACAGCTGCATCATTTTTTTTTGCTGTCCTCAATGTCTTAATCGCCCAGATGCTGAAACGAACCAACCAATAGAGAGGATAAACAAATATCAGAATCCAATAGCCTAGAGACGAGATATATTCTGCTAGTTTTTCACGCCTCATTCTGGGGGGTTTCGCTGTGGCGTAATTATATTCGTGATGCTTTTCTATGCTCTCCTTATTAATTCTCTGCATAACGGCGTTAACAGTCACCCAATCTGGGTGCTTTTCTGCCATTCGCTTAGCTAACTCCATATTACTTAGATTGTTATATTCAGGGTATTCCTTCCTTAATTCTATAATTTTATTTATCGCATCTGATTCGTCGGGCGGGGAAAGCTCCCAATCATCAAGAGGGAGCAGGCGTACTGAGTTATTAGCTATTGGCTTAGAAACTACTATTAGCCCTATCGAAAATACCACTATGCCCAAAATTATTAAACCTTCTCTCGCAATTATCTTCTTAGCATTCATCTCCTCACCTTCCCCCTTCAATTTGTCTAACAATATTTTTCGAAAACATACGCCAACAGTCGGCCATATTTGTCCCTTTGCTGAACATCATACTCCATCCTGACCTGCTTGCCCTCTACGAGCTTCCTGGTGAACCCCGCGGCCTCCTTGCCCATCTGGATGATCTCAGAGCGATCCTGGCCTGTCTTTTGGGCATCCCGGCGGAGTTTGGGGTTATCTGCGGATTCAGGGGTGTCTACACCGATAAGTCGCACCTTCTCGCCGTTCGAGAGTTGGAGGGTGTCGCCATCGACAACACGATGGACGGTGTAGAGTTGATCTTGTTGAACTGTGGGCTTCGCTTGAGGCTTGGTTGAGGCGGCAAACGCAGACTGGGCAAAATAGGTGGAAATGAAAATCAAAACGAAGATACGGAGGAATCCTAAACCTTTCATGCTTGAGTGCTCCACACCAAATTGATTGTCATTGCTTCAACTCCCCAGTAGTAATATCCACTTCGCCTTGGGGAGAGAAAAGTGCGATTTCCACATTGAGATTGGCTGTCTCTTTTCTGTCTTGTTGCACCGTGCTTTTCATAAACTTTTCTATAGGGGTTTCGTCTTTATCTTGGGTCGCATTCCAATTACCGAGAAAAGCATATATTTGAAACGTTGTAGCATCAGGTGTCTTATTTGAGAGGTTCTCCCAAGTGTCCTGTCTTATATACCATTGCTTTATTGGCTTTTTTTCAGACAAACCTCTGAATCTATCATCTCCCTCCACGCATATCTTTGTAACCAATTTGCCACCATTTTTACTCTCGCCCACAGAACCGACCGTCTCGTTTCTAAGAAACTTTTCGCACTTTTCTTTTGTGGAAGATTTATAGATGCCCGTTTGAATTATTCCTAATGGTTCGCCTGCGTTGTATGCACGCTCCCATACAAGAACGGCATAGCTAAAACCATCCCTCGCTCCCTGTGATGGCTCCCCAGCCCACTTCTGCGATTCCGTTTTTGCGAGTTCAAAAGAGTCGGGCCTGAAGTCTTGCCCAATTTTTATCTCTTTTTTGATTTCACCTTTGGGACTTACGAAGGATACGGTAACTGAGAGGGGTTGCTTCTCAAATGTGGAGCGTAAAGATTTTTCAATCTCCCCCCAACTCTGATTCACCTTTCCTGTTATATCTTCCCAAAGATCACCTTCAAAAATCGTTGCGTACGGAGAACCAGTCAGCCCAACAAGAACGTACCATTTCCCCATGCCGCTTCTTTGTTTAAAAATAGCGTCATATCGGCCATCATCTGGGATGCATTTCTGCCCCCTAATACCGTTTGTTGATTTATTCAAATTCTCTTTACACTCTTTGAGCGTATTGTGTGGACTTACTTCCGAATAATAAAAACCTTCCTTTACTTTCTTAGAATCAATTACAGAGTAGTAGCCATGCTTTTCATTTGTCGCTTGGTCTGCTGGTATCAAATTCGATGCTTCGCTTACCTGAGGCTGCTTTTGCAGGATAGAGATAACCGCTTTGGGGAAGAAAATAGTTGCCAATAACACTAGCACGATGATGCCCGCAACAATCTGAAACCCGACGATAAGAGCATTGCCGACTGCTTTGCCCGTTTTATTCGTTTGAGTCCAATTATTGAACACCGCCAAAGCACCAACAATGACGATGAAGGCAATAATAGCCATCAAGGCCCCATGCCCCTCTGGTGTTCCGAACAGCCAATAACCAATTCCAAGGATGCCTAATAAAATAATTCCAAGGATTGTGAGACCTACGACCCCTTTAGCCGCCTGGGGGCCGAAGATTAATGCGACTGCGATGAGGATGAGCAGGAAGGTTATCATGCTATAATTTTATCCCTTCGCCCCTACTGCGTCTTCTGCGCTTCCAGTTGCGCATTTTGAAGTTGCAGCTGTTTCAGTTGTTCCTCTTTAATCTTTGTATCAAGAGCCGTATTCTTTGCCAGCGCATCTTGCAAGGCGGCTTCACTCTTCATTGCTTCAGCTGCTGCGTATTGAGTAGGGGGAACGCCTTGAAAGAACCAAACAGTTTTTTGCATTTTATCGACTGCATTACTACTCGTTCCGCATCCGCTCAAGACTAAAACACCAATCAGCAACATGGCAGATTTCTTCATCAATCTATCTCCTTCAATAACATACCGTTTTCCACTCATATTGATTTGTGGATTGATTGTAGACTTGTTGCTGAGAACAGTTCTGCGTGCCGATTGGAGGAACCATTGGAGCTTGAATCGGTTGGACGGATGGCGCAACTATCGGACAAACTTGCGGCGGACAAATTGGTCTAATGTCCAGAGAACTATCGCAGAGTGGAACGACCTGGCCATTTACGCACTCACATTGGCAGCCTGCATGAGCTTGGGGAATCAGCGGCAATGCGAGCATCAAACAAAAGAGTGCGAATATTTTCCTCATCGCGATATCTCTCATAAAACAAAAAGGGAGCCCCCCAAAATCACCAGCCATTCCTATTGCTACGTCGATCATTGGAATTGTTATTGAAACCGCCATTGTAATATTCACTTGAGGGCGAGTTCCGGTCATAACTAGATCCCATTTGCCCGGTGTAAGGATTCATATTCCCTTTATGAGAATAGTTGTCCTGCACCGTGTTGTTGGGTTCGCTCCGGTTGTAGCCTTGAACGTATGTGCCATCCTTGCGGGTGTAACTATTGACGTAGCCAGCAAAGGCAAGGGATTGGAAAACAAACAGTAGGAGAAACAGGAGTGCAAGGAGCTTCTTCATCGGGGGGCCTCCGTTGAGTGAGATGAATGGATTATACCCCCTTATACCTTGACTAACCAGACATGTTTGCCAACCCCCGTATAAAGGGCAGGAAACCCCGTGCAACCCGCTTCTACAGCATGTTCGGCTGCCTATCTCCGTCTGGGAGGGGTAAGACCGCACCCCACAGAGATCGAGGGGCAATCATGCGCTGAGTCGGGTCTTTTCGCAGGAAGTCTCGAAAATGGCGAACTATGAAGACACGTATCTCCAAGTCGTTCTTACAGAGGTCTTAGAGGTGGGCGGTCCCCTACCTGAGAAACTTGTCCAATCTTTATTGGGGGAAATTGAAGTTAAGGGGTGAGTTACGCAACCATGCCCCTGTGGTCATTTGGGCGATTCCCGGAAAGCCTGCCGCTGCGCCTTATCCCAAATCCAGAAATATCAGCACAAAATCTCGGGGCCGCTTCTCGACCGGATCGATTTGCACGTCGAAGTGACTCCCCTGCCTTACGAGACCCTGAGCGGACACGGCGGATCGGGGGAATGTTCCAAAGACATCCGTGAAAGGGTGGTGCGCTGCCGCGAACTTCAAAAATCGCGCTACGCCGGCGAGCCCTTCAAATTCAACGCCACCATGCGCAGCCGCGACATCAAGCAGCTCGCCCAGCCGGACGCCGAGGGCAGGAAGCTTCTCGAGATGGCCATGCGCGAACTCCGTCTGTCCGCCCGCGCCTATTTCAAAATCCTCAAAGTTGCACGCACTGTTGCAGATTTAGCCGAATGCGAAAACATCCAAGCGGAGCATCTTGCCGAAGCGATTCAATACAGGAGCTTAGATAGACAATGGTAAACATAATCGTGCCTCAGGAAATTATCCAAAATAAAATATTGCTCATTCGCGGGAAAAAGGTCATGTTCGACAAAGACCTTGCAGAACTTTATGGTGTTAAAACTGAGCGGTTAAACCGTCAAGTTCGAAGAAACATTGACCGCTTCCCCGAGGACTTTCTCTTCTCGCTTACGCTAGAAGAACTTACAAACTTGATCTGCCATTTTGGCAGATCAAGATGGGGTGGTACCCGCAAGCCTCCTTTTGCGTTTACAGAGCATGGAATCCTTATGCTTTCCAGCGTTTTGAACAGCAAACGAGCGATTCAGGTCAACATTCAGATCATGCGAACCTTCACGAAGCTACGGGCGATGTTGGCAAATCACAAGGAGTTGCGGCAGAAGATTGAGGAAATGGAAAAGAAATACGACTATCAGTTCCAGATCGTATTCAAAGCAATCAAAGAACTACTCGAACCCCCGCCTCAAAAACCCAAGAGGCCGATAGGGTTTCACGCATCAACATTATAGTGGCCCCGAGGGACAGGGACAGGTGGCTGTCACGTTATTGTGACTGTCACCCATTTGTAAGCGACCGGTGACTGTCACGCATTTTGTCACTGCACCCATTTCAACGGTGCCTAAACCACAGGTGACTGTCACGTTTTTTGTGACTGTCACCTGTTTACTGCCAGAGAACGCACAATGCCACGAATCGCACGATTGGTTCAAGCAAACGGTTATTATCACATCGTGTCGCGCTCACTGAATGAAACAAGAATATTTCGCGACGACGACGATTTTTCGTTCTTTCTCAACCTCGCCTACAAAGCTAAACAGAAATACCCGATGACGATCTTTCACTACGTCATTATGAACACCCATTTTCACTTTGTCGTCCAATGCCGACATCACCCGTCGCTTTCTCAAAATATCGCTCATATGAAATGGCACTATACCTCATGGATCCGAAAAAAATACGGGTGGCGGGGGCCTTTATGGCGGGAAAGATTCAAAAGTTTAGCCATTGAAAACGAGGACTATCTGCACATGTGCGGCCTGTATATTGTCTACAATCCTGTCCGTGCAAAAATTTGCAACCATCCGTCGGAATATCCGTACAGTAGTTACAAAAAATATTTTCTCGGATCAGCCGATAGGCTGATTGACGGCGCACTCTCGCGCCCGTTCAATTCAAAACAATTCGACTACGCCTCAAACGTCACCAAACGTTTCTTCAGTCAATCCATCGCCATCGGTTCCGACCCCTTCATCAAACAATTCTCTGAATCATAATGCCTGTCCCCAAAGTGACTGTCACCTACTGCATGCCTGTCCCCAAAGTGACTGTCACCTACTCTACTATTAATAGACCCCCCGCGGGTAGGGCACGTTAAAACGTGCCCCGCCCGGTTCTTGAGGTCGCAATTCAGCTAGCCAATAAGATAGATGACTTGGCCCTCCAGGGTTTGTTGCTGGCTGAATTTGCCGTCATAAGCCTCGTTTCCGACGGATTTATCCATGCGATACTCTCCGCGCGTGATCAAATTCTCCGTCAGCTTATACTCGGCGCCGAACGTATTGGCCCAAATATTGTCCGTAAATCCGGTCGTGCCGTCGGTTAACCGTGTCTTCCCCTGGTCCGTCACCCATTCGGTCCGGTAAAAGGGCGCAAACCGTTCGGTCCATTGATACTTGGCGTGGGCCCCCAGTCCGAACCAATTCCCGTCGCGATACTCGGCTTCATCGAATTTGATGGCCCCGCGGGAGGTTCCGTAGTCAAGCTCCCCCGCCAGCGATAGCTTTTCGGTCGCGCTCCACGTCACCACATTGGAGGTCACAAAACGATTGCTGGCTAAATCATTCGTGGCGCCTCCTCCGGTCTCCTGCCCCAAATACACCGAGTGCAAGAACTTCACATTCTTGACCGGCTCATAGCCGAGTCCGAATTCAAGGGTCTTCTCGGCGTTGGCATCCACCGCCTGGTCCCACCCGTTGTTGATGCCGAAATACACGTCAAAGAAATCCTTCCATAATTTGAAATTGGCACGGATGCCGGTATGGGTCGTCGGCACGGCATAAAGATATAGCAGCCCGCGAGACACCTCCCAATTGTTCGGAGCCTGGGGAACTTCAATGCCCGCTAAGGTCGTAAAACGCCCAGCCTTAAAATCGATCCAATGAGGAAGGATCTCGCTTGAATCCCAAAAGCCCAGGCAAGCCTTGTATTCGACGTAAGCTTGCATCAGATCAAACGCGTCCCCCGTATATCCATCGGAGCCCAGCGTTCGCGCGTCTTCTCCCATCAGAAGATCCATACGGAAACCTGCCTGTCCGGGATCTAGGACCGGCTTTTCAAACCAGAGCAAGGCCTGATTGACGGTCAATGAATCCTTTCGATTGTCATAGCCCCTGAGAGTGTTGCTGGGGTTCTTCTTGAAGCCGTCATTAAAATTCTGGTTCCACTGAACGGCGACATACCCGCCCATATTGATGTCCTCCGCAACTTTCAGCAACCCTTGCCCCCCTTCCGGCGACGCAGGCGCAACATAGGCCGGAGCCAGCGCTGCAGAGCTTTTCTGAAAAGAATGCAATTGGCCCTTCAGATCGGCGAGGTCGGATCTGAGGGACTTCAGCTCATTTTGAAGCGCAGTGACGGACCCGCTGTCGTCCGCGTAAGTGTGGCCGCTCGTTAAAGCGATACCTGTTAACAAAACCATCCAAAATCGGTGGCTGAAAATTCTCATAGGAACCTCCTCGTTGATGACATTGCTTGCCCGGTGCTTTGCAAATGTCATGCCAAGACGGTCTTATTCACGATCGACATAGATCGTAGGCGGCGGGAGGATGCGCCGTCATTTCGGGGAAAACAAATGTGTCGCTTTCTAAGCGATTTTGTCGTGGAAAAACGGAGGAAAAAATACGGGGAACGGATCGGGACCCCACTGCTTTTCTACTCCGATCCATTCCCCGCTTGGCGTATGCCGTCAGGGCCAAACAACTTATGCGCAGGCCAAAGACTCCATGGGAAGACTCGCCCCGGCTTCCTGGGGTCGAAGAGTATAATGGCGTTTTCCGGCGTTGAGATTCTTTCGGTAATAAATCACTTCACGGATGCCCGGATTCTCCCGGAGGCAAAACCTTAGAAGCCGCAAGGGGGCAATGGACACCCGCCCTTCTGCGGCGACGAACGGCACGTAGAGAATGGCGCCCCCGTCAGAGTCGGGCAAAAATTTAAGATAGCGGTCGTCCCATTCCTGGATCCGGTAGGCGCCGGCTACGGCAATGACCCGGGAGCCTTTGAGGGAACAATAGAGCCAGCGGTGGCGGTGCATATGGAGGATTCTTCTCATCCATTCGAGGGGCATGATCTCCGGGCAAACGCCCGAGCGGATCACAAGGTCGCAAACCTGCTTGAGAAGTTCTCTTTCCGGGATCTTCAAAGCCATTGTCTACCGTCCTTCATTTGTTTTTTAAAGTCCCGATCGAAATGGCTGAAAAACTCGGGATGCTTATATTATCGGAAGATTTGAATTAAGTTTGAGGTCTTTTTGCGAAGGGGGGGGGCTAGGCGGTTCCCCAGCCAAGCCAGGTGCCTAGCCGATAAACGGCAAACGCGCCAAGCCAGCTCAGGGCCGTCATATAAAAAAAGGTGAAAAGCGGCCAGAACCAGCTGTGCGTTTCGCGCTTGATCACGACGAGGGTCGACATGCATTGGCTGCCGAGGACAAAAAAGACCATGACCGACACTCCCACAAGCGGAGTATAGAGAGGCCTCCCGGTCCGGGGGGATATCTCGCTGCGCACGGCCTTCATGAGGTCGACCGAAACAGGGCCGTCCTGCTCGCCGACGTTGTAGACAATCGCCAGAGTACTCACAAAAACTTCCCGCGCCGCAAAGGAGCCGATGATCCCGATGCCGATCTTCCAGTCAAAGCCGAGAGGGCGGATGGCCGGCTCGATCCACCGCCCCAGCCGGCCCGCATAGCTGAGGCGGATCTCCTCTCCGCGGTGCAAGCGGTCGAGTTCGCCAAGCTTGTCTTTCAGAACTTCGCCGACGAGCTGAACACGGGCCGTTTGCTTCTCGGCCAGATACCTGGCTTCGACCGCCGGGTGACGCGGATAGCTGACGAGAAACCAGAGAAGAATCGACAGGCAGAAAATGATGCTGCCTGCCCGTTCCAAAAATTCGCGGCCGCGGTCCCACATGACCGCCAGAATATTTTTCCAATGCGGGAGCCGGTAGGGCGGCAGTTCGAAAACAAACGGCATTTGCTCGCCCCGGAGGACCGTTTTCCGGAAAAGCGCCGCAACACCCAGGCCGCTTGTGACGCTTAGCAGATACATCGCAAGCAAAGTCAGTCCTTTGAGGTCGAAAGCACCGAGGACCGGGACCGCGGGAATCAGGGCGCCGATCATCAGGGCGTAAATCGGGAGCCGCGCGCTGCAGCTCATGAACGGCGCGGCCAAAATCGCGGCCATGCGGGTCGGCCGATCCTCGATCGTGCGGGTCGCCAAAATCCCGGGAACCGCGCAGGCAAACGAGCTCAAGAGCGGGAGGAAGGCCTTCCCGTTCAGCCCGGTTTTTTTCATGATGCGATCAAGAACAAAGGCCGCACGTGCCATATAACCGGTATCTTCAAAAAAAGCGATAAAAAAGAAGAGCAGAAAAATCTGCGGGAGGAAGACAATCACATTTCCGACCCCGCCCAGGATGCCGTCGATCAGGAGGTGCCGGAATTCTCCGTCCGGGAGCGCCGCCTCGACTCCGTGGGCCAATAAATTGATCCCCGAGGCAATCCAATCCATGGGAACTTTGGCCCAGGTAAAAATCGATTGAAAAATCACCGCCATCAAAAAAATAAAAAAAAGCAGGCCCCAGACAGGATGGGTCAAAAAGACGTCCAAACGCTCGGAGGCCGAATGCCCCGCCGCCGCCTTACGGGCGATCACGTCCGCCCAGATTTTCTCGATCGCTCGGTAGCGCGCCTCGGCCTCTACCGAGCTCGTATCCACTCCCAGCCCTTGAAGACGCGCGCGGGACAAGCGAATTTTTTCGGCGAGCGCGGGATGCTCCTTAGCCAGGGAAGCCGCCGGAGCGCTTTCTTCGTAGGTATCCCCCAAAAGCCGCAGGGCCTCTTCGCGCGATGCGCTGCTGTCAACTCCACGGACGGTTTCCACTTCCCGGCTGAGAGCGGCCAGTTCGCTTTCGACTTCGTAGGGCAGAGCCAGAAAAAAGCAGGGCAAAGTTTCCCGTGCCCCGGCGGGGCCTAGGGCGCGTCCAATTGCGTGGCTCAAGTCCGCAATCCCGTCCCTGCGGTTGCCGACCGTTTTGACGCACGGACAGCCGGTCCAAGTTTCGAGTTTCGCGAGATCGAAGGCCAACCCCCGCTCGACCGCCAGGTCCCACATGTTGAGGACGAGAACCGCCGGGAGCCCCGTCCCGATCACTTGCAGGGCCAGGTAAAGATTTCTTTCGAAATTCGTGGCGTCCAGCACCACAACGACAAGCGAAGGGCGGACCGTGCCGCTCTGAACTCCGAGCAGCACATCATGGACGACCTTTTCGTCGAGGGACCTGGGGATCAGGCTGTAGGTCCCGGGAAGGTCGAGCACCAAGATCTCTTCCCCGGACCCGGGGAGCTTCATCGGCCCCGTCTTTTTTTCGACCGTGACCCCGGGATAGTTCGCGGTGTGATGGCGAAGGCCGGTCAGCGCATTGAAAACAGAGGTTTTGCCCGAGTTGGGGTTTCCAACTAAAGCAATTTCCCGTAAGGAAGTTTTTTGTCTGGGATTCATAGGTCGCGGATCACGAGAATCTGGGCAGCATCCTTCTTTCTTATCGATAACGCATACCCGCGGACGACAAGTTCCATCGGATCGCCGAGGGGGGCAAACCGCTTGACGAGAACGCGAGTCCCACGCACCAGTCCGAGCTCTTTGAGCCGAAGCTGAACGGCGGAATGCCCCCGGTAGCCGGACACGACTCCCCCCTCCCCGGCTCGAAGGGTATCGAGCGAGGCCGGTTCGGCGACGGGCTCATGGTTTTTCAGGTCGGACATCGTCTCAGGGCCCTCCGGATACACCACCGGTTTTTATTTTGCCGCGATCATCATCCAGGCCTTCGGCCGCAGGAGGATGCGTAGCCAGACCGTGCAGGCGTTCAGCAGATTGTGGATAAACGGATGGGACTGGATCCACCGCGCGGCGGCGAGCTTCGCCGTGGGACGTGCTTTGCGCAGGGTCTTGCGGTCGACGTAACTGTCGACCAGAGAAAAGAAATGGAGCCGGATTTTTTTGAAGCCTCCGCGGCGGATTCCTTTCTTCCATTGGGGAATGGTATAGGCGTTTTCGTTGAAGCCCGCGTCGATCGCCTCCTTCAAAGCCTTGCCCGACTTGTTCTCCAAAAGCCCGAATGAGCACTCGTGCAGGGCCGCCACACGGCCCCCGGGCGCGAGGACCCGGTGGAACTCCTTGAAAAGCACGCCCAAGTCCTTGCAGTGATGAATCACGGAGTGCGAAAAAATAAGGTCAAAAGTCCCGTCCGCAAAAGGCAGGCGGCTCATATCGGCCATGATCCGGTCGTAATAAATCCCATCGGCCGCAAAATAAAGATCGGCGGCTTCGAAGTACCGGGTAATGTCGAGCGCCGTGACTTCGCACCCTCGCCGGGCGAAGTGCCGCGATGCCCAGCCGAAGCTTGCACCCACCTCGAGCACTCGCTCTCCCTTGCAGAGTTTGAGCAGGTCGAGGGTTTGGAAGAAACGCATGGCATTCCCGGCCTGATTATCGAAGCTTCCGCCGGGCATGAAAACGCCGCTTCCGTCTCCGCCGGGCAGGGACAAGAACAAAGGGCTGAATTTCAGGATGGTTTCGCGACTAATCGGGTGTTTTTCGCCCGCCCCAGTCACGAGGTAATCAAAAGATTCGGCGTGTTCTTTCTCATGCGCCACTTCCGGCGGAAGTTCGTCTTCGAGCATCTCCAGAATCCCCGAACGGACGCGGTAGGCGCGCGAACAGCCGCGGCATCGAAGCGTGCCGTCCCGGACTTCCCGCGCGTCTTCGGTCACCGCGTCAAGCTGCCAGTCTGTTTTCGAACAAGAAAGACATCTCAAGAAATCGAGTAATTTCTTTTTCATGCCTCGTATTTCCTCCGCAAAGGATCCCAGCGGTAAAGCTCTTGGCCGGCCACCTCGCCGTTGACGACCGAAAGCACCAGGTGGGCACGCTCAGGATTCGCCGGTCGGCCCTTCGGACAGGCCACGGCTTCATCTTTGGCGGAAAACCATGCCGGCGCGTCGGGATGCGAATGATAAATCACCCCGATCTCTTCGCCGCATGAGCGGACTTTTTTTTGGAAACCGAGGAGCTCAAACGGATCAATCCGGTAGGCCTTGCAAGGCTCGGCCTCATGGTTTTTAAAAGGCATCACGCGGGTCCAATGCTCCCTGGGACCCTGTCGCCTCAAGACCATCCCGCAGCATTCCTCCGGATAAGCCCGGCGGGCGTGGGAAGTGATTTCGTCCATCAAGCATGGGGGAATTTCGATGTGTAGCACGACACAGATTATAGCAAAACCAGGGGCCATTTCCTACAGGTACAGGCCTTTGAAAAAATCGGTAGGCCTGTACCTGTAGGAAATGGCCCCTGATTACCTGATTATGCAAGCGGCAGGGTAAACGTAAACGTGGACCCCTTGTCCAGAACGCTCTGGCAGGTGAGGGTTCCGCCATGGGCCTCGACCAGGTGCTTTGCGATCGAAAGTCCGAGGCCCGTCCCTCCGAGTTCCCGGGACCGGGCTTTATCCACCCGGAAAAATCTTTCGAAAATCCTGGGGATATCGGCTTCGGGAATGCCGCAGCCGGTGTCTTCGATGGAAACCTCCGCCAATGCGCCGGCCTTACGGACGCGGACGCTGACCCGGCCCTCCTCCTTATTGAACTTAACCGCGTTCTCGAGCAAGTTCATCAGAATCTGTCTCAAAGCGCCCGGATCGGCCAGAACCCGGATCGGCTCGCGCTTCGCGGCGTCGCTTTCGAGCCGGACCTTCTTGGCCTCGAAGCAGGGCCTCAAAACTGCCGCCGCCGCTTCGATCTGTTCGGTCAGCGCAAGAGCCTCGGACTTTACGGCGGCCTTGTTGCCCTCGATCCGCGAGAGCTCGAGCAGATCCTCCACGAGCTTCTTAAGCCGCTGGGCATCTTCTTCCATGATGGCCAAAAATCCCTTCGTCCGCTCCGGATCCGAAGCCGCGCCGTCCCGGAGCGTTTCGATGAAACCCAGAATCGAGGTCAGTGGCGTGCGAAGCTCGTGCGAGACGTTGGCCACGAATTCGCGCCTGAGATTCTCCAGTTTTCGGATTTCCGTGATATCCGAAACGACGATCATCCCGGCCACCGCCCCGGGGGTCTTTGAAATACCGAGGGCTTGGACTTGAAGAACCTTATCCTGGAACTGGGGCCATTCCATCTCAAAGGCAACGAGGGATTGCTCCCGCACGGCCTGAGCAGCCGCATCGCCGAGTTTTTTATGGCGGATCACCTCGAGCAATCCCCGCCCGCATGAGGAGTCACGGCGGATTCCGAAAATCTTTTCGGCGCTGGGATTCACCATCAAAATCGTACCGTGGTCATCGACGGCCATCATTCCCTCAGCCATGTTGTTCAACACAGCCGAAAATTTTGCGCGTTCCGAATCGATTTCGCGGATCCGCTCGCGAAGCGTCGCCGCCATTTGATTCATCGCCTTCGCGAGGGTCTCGAGTTCGTCATTGGAGCGAAGATAAATTTTCCGGCCGAGGTGTCCGTCGGCGTACCGCTGGACCGCGGCCGTGAGGCGTTTGACACGGCCGGAAACAGACCTCGAGAGCGCAAAACTGAGGACCGTCACAAGCAGGAGCCCGGCCGCCAAGCCCGCGGCCAGAGGACGGGCCATCGAGTGGAGAATTTCCTGCGCCGTCGTCAGGGGCAGGGCCAGGCGAAGGGCTCCGGCCACTTGCGTTTCTTTGCGCAGAGGAACGGCCACATAAAGCATTTTGGTCCTCAGCGTCTTGCTGTACCGGACGCTCGCGCCGGCCTTTCCCGTCAGGGCCAGTTCGATCTCCGGCCGGTGCCCGTGATTGTCCATCTGAGCAATCCTGTCGTCCGACACGCCGGAATCCGCCAAGACGCCGCCGTCCGGGCCAATCACGGTCAAGCGCGCCTTGATGCTTTTTTCCATTTCTCGCGCAAGTTTTTCTAGCCTCAAGGGATTGACCGGGCCGCCGGCAAGCTCGTAGACAAACGCATGAGCGGCTAAAAAGGCCTGATGGGTCATGGACTCTTCGAGTTGCGCGAGAGCGCGCTTCTCGACCGCGCCCACACTGTAGAAGTAGACGGCCGCGAAGACCAAGGCAAACAAGAGCCCGTAGGCCAGCGCCAATTTCCTGCCGAAGCTTTTGCGGATAAATTCCATGCTTTTAGCTCTCCGATTCGGCGTCCAGCCGGTAGCCGACGTTTTTGACGGTGACGATCCGCGCCCCTTCCTGCTTCAATTTCTTCCTCAGCTGTCCGATGTGCATGTCGATCGTGCGCGTTTCGATCTCGACCGAGCGGTCGTACCCCCAGACGTTTTCCAGGAGAAAATCCCGCGACAGGACCCGCCCTCCGGCCTCGAGGAGCGCACGCAAAAGCTCGAATTCTTTCGAACTCATTGTGATTTTTTTGCCCTTGAGAGAGACGATGTATTTGGCCGTGTCGAATTCCAGAGCGCCGATCCGGTAAATTTTATCGGCGGGTTTTTTCTCGCGGCCACGGCGCAGGACCGCCTTGACCCTCGCCACCAGCTGCCTCGGGCTGAAAGGCTTCGTGACGTAATCATCGGCCCCGAGCTCGAGCCCGACGATTTGGTCCGTCTCTTCGGTTTTGGCCGTCAGCATGATCACGGGAACGTGCGACGTGGCCTCTTGCCCTTTGAGGATCCGGCAAATCTCAAGACCGTCCAGACCGGGCAGCATCAGGTCGAGGACGATCAGGTCCGGGGGGGTTTTTCGGGCCTCTTCGAGCCCCGTGTCGCCGCGCAAAACCGTCCGAACGGCATACCCCGCCTGCTCCAGGTTAACTTTGACAAGCTCGGCAATGTTCTTTTCATCCTCGATCACGAGGATGGTTTCTTTAGGCATTCGGCCTCTCTCCGGCGTTTTTCTCTTCGATATGATGTTTGATCGTGCGCCCCTTGACCATGTAGACCACGTCTTCGGCGATATTGGTCGCGTGGTCGGCGATCCGCTCGAGGTGCCGGCCGATCAGGACCAGGTCGACCGAGCGGGTAATGTTCTTGGGATCCTGAATCATGTAGGTCAGAAGTTCCCGGAAGATCTGGTGATTGAGCTGGTCGACTTCGTCGTCGCTCCTGCAGACGTTGAGGGCGAGCTCGGCGTCCGAACCCACAAACGCATCGAGACTGTCTTTGACCATTTTCTGCGCCAGCTGGGCCATCCTCGGGATATCGATCAGGGGTTTGAGGACAGGCTCTTTGAAGAGATCGAGCGTCCTTTCGGCGATATTGACCGACAGGTCCCCGATCCGCTCGAGGTCGTTGTTGATTTTCATCGCGGAAGCGATAAAGCGCAGATCCTTGGCGATGGGCTGGCGCAGGGCCAGCAGCCTCAGACAGAGCTCGTCGATTTCGATCTCGAGCATGTTGACGGCGTCGTCGGAAGCGATCACGTTTTTGGCCAGGCCGCTGTCACGCTCCACCAAAGCTTTGACCGCCCGGACGATCGACTCCTCCGCAAGCGACGCCATTTGCAAAAGCTTCTCTTTCAATTCTCTCAGTTCTTCGTCAAAATGCCTTTCCATAATTCCTCCCAGTTGGCCTGCGTAAGCTTTTCTTATCCGTATCTCCCGGTGATATAGTCTTCCGTCTTCTTGTCCGCGGGGTTCGTGAAGATTTGGTCCGTTTCGCCGAACTCCACCAGCTTCCCGAGCAGCATGAAGCCGGTCCGGTCCGAAACCCGGGCGGCCTGCTGCATGTTGTGCGTCACGATCACGATGGTGTAATCCTTTTTCAGTTCGAACATCAGCTCCTCGATCTTCCCGGTCGCCACCGGATCAAGGGCCGAGCAGGGCTCGTCCATCAGCACGATCTCGGGCGTCACGGCGATCAGGCGGGCAATGCACAGGCGCTGCTGCTGCTCGAGCGACAAGTTCAGGGCGTACCGGTCGAGCCGGTCCTTGAGCGTCTCCCACAGTTCGACGCGCTCGAGGGCCTTCTCGACGATCTCTTCCAGAACGCTCCGGCTTTTGATGCCGTGAACGCGTGGCCCGTAGGCGAGGTTGTCGAAAATGGAAAGCGGGAAGGGATTAGGGCGCTGGAAGACCATTCCGATTTTCTTGCGGAGCACGACAAGGTCGGTCTTGGGAGCATAGATATCCTCGCCGTCGATCAGAACCTTCCCGGTAATCCGCACGCCGTCGATCAGATCGTTCATGCGGTTGAGGGTCCGCAACAGGGTCGATTTGCCGCACCCGGAAGGGCCGATCAGCGCCGTGATCATTTTCTGCTCGACCGCCGCGCCGACGCCGATCAACGCCTGGAAATTCCCATAAAAAAGATTCAAATCGCGAATCTCGATTTTGCTCATGGCCTAGCCGAACCTTCCGGTGATGTAATCGTCCGTGCGTTTGTCCGCGGGGGACGTAAAAAGCTTTTGGGCCTCGTCGATTTCGACGAGTTCGCCCATCAGAAAAAAGGCGACGCGGTCGCCCACGCGGGCGGCCTGCTTGACGTTATTGGTGACAAGAATCTGGGTATAGCGCGCCTTGAGCTCGAACATGGCCTCCTCGACCTTGGCGGTCGAAATGGGGTCGAGGCCCGAGCACGGCTCGTCGTACAAAATGACCTCGGGCTCCACCGCAAGCGTGCGGGCGATGCAAAGGCGCTGCTGCTGTCCTCCGGAAAGCTTCATCGCCGGAGAGCTCAGCCGGTCCTTGACCTCGTCCCACAAAAAAGCGGCCTTGAGGCTTTTTTCGACCGTGGCGGCAATTTCTTTTTTGTTCCGCGCCCCGTGGCGCCTCGGCCCGTAAGCAACGTTATCGAAAATCGACATCGGAAGCGGAAGGGGGAGCGCGAACACCATCGTCACTTTTTTTCGGACGGCTTCGGCATCCATTTCCCGGTAGATGTCTTTGCCGTTCAGACGGATCGTCCCGGTCATCCGGCACGCCGGATCAAGCTCGTTGAGACGGTTGACGGCTCTCAAAAAAGAGGTTTTCCCGCTGTTGGCCGGCCCGATCACCCCTAAAATTTCATTCGCCTTGACCGAAAAATCGACGTTCTTCAGAGAATGGACCTCCCCGTAGCGGATGTTGAGCTCTCGGACCGTGATTTTCTCGGGGGCGGAAGTTACCATAGCTTTTTGCTCCGGATTCTCGAACGAACCAGCGTCGCGGCAATATTCAGGAGGAAGACAAGCCCCACCAAAACAAGGGCCGTTCCGTACTGCAGTTTCGTGCTGACATTCGGGATCTGGGTCGAAAGAACGTATAGGTGATACGGCAGGGCCATGCATTGGTCAAAGACCGAGCCGGGCAGTCTCGGCAAATAAAATGCCGCGACTGTGAACAGGATGGGGGCCGTTTCGCCGGCCGCGCGGCTGATGCCGAGAATCGTTCCGGTCAAAATGCCGGGCAGAGCATTCGGGAGAACGACGTACCGGATGGTCTGCCATTTGCTGACCCCCAGGGCAAGACTCGCCTCCCGAAAAGACCTCGGAACGCTCGAGAGCGCCTCTTCCGTCGAAGTGATGATGACGGGCAAAATCATAATCGCCAGGGTGAGCGATCCGGCCAGAATCGACGCGCCGAATTTGAGGAAGATGACGAAAAGCCCGAGGCCGAAGAGCCCGTAGACGACCGACGGTACTCCCGCGAGATTGACGATGGCCACTTTGATCATGCGCGTCATGAAGTTCTGACGCGCGTACTCGACCAGATAAATCCCCGCGAGGACACCGAGCGGCAGAGCGACGGCAATCGTCCCAAGCACCAGATACAGCGTGCCCATGATTGCCGGATAGATCCCGCCCGCGCGCATGCCCATCCGGGGCATGGCGGAGAGGAATTCCCAGTTGAGCGCCGGCAGTCCCTTCTCGATCAGGATGACAAAAATCAGGATGACCGGCACGATCACGGTGACGGCCGCGGCCCCGAGGAAGCCGAAGGCGATCTTTTGTTTGGTTTGCGCGGTGATTTTCATTTTTTCTTGTGGTGGAGGGCCATATCGGCGACCAGGTTGATGGCAAACGTAATGGCAAAAAGAACCAAACCGACCGCAAAAAGCGAGAAATAGTGTTCGCTGCCCCGGACGGTCTCCCCCATTTCGGCGGCAATGGTCGCCGTCATAGTCCGGACCGGCTCGAGAAGAGACTTCGGCATGACCGACGCGTTTCCGGTCAGCATCATAACAGCCATCGTTTCCCCGATCACGCGGCCGATCCCAAGCATCACGCTGGCGACAATGCCGGAAGAAGCGGCCGGAACGATGACGCGGTAAATCGTCTGCCAGTGGGTCGCCCCCAGAGCGAGCGAACCTTCCTTGTAATGCCTCGGAACGGAGGTGATCGCGTCTTCCATCATGCTGACGATGGTGGGAATGGCCATAAAAGCCAGCGCCACGGAACCCGTGAAAGCGGTCAGTCCGGTCGTCAGGTGAAAGGTGTTCCGGATGACCGGGGCGAGCATCGTGATGCCGATGAAGCCGATGACGATGCTCGGGATCGCTGCCAGGAGTTCGACTCCGGCCTTGAGGATTTCACGGAGCCACCGCGGCGCGATCTCACCGATAAAAATGGCGCATGCGATGCCGAGGGGGACCGAAATCAGGGCCGCCCCGAGGGTCACCCAAAGCGACCCGAGAAAGAGCGGGACGATCCCGAATTGGGGAGGCTCGGCCAAGGGGTTCCAAAGCGTTCCCAGGAAAAAACCTGCGGGTGAAAATGTGCGGAAAAGGGCGAGTCCGTCTTTGGCGAGGAAGAAGAAAATCAGGCCGACAAAGAGGATGCAGGCAAAACCGTTGAGAAGAATAATCTTCTCAATCAGCCATTCGCGTACTTTTCTCACGCTTTCTTCCCCAGAGGGACGAAGTCCATAACTTCGACGATCTTTTGGCCTTCGTCACTCAGGATAAAATCGATGAGATCTTTGATCAGCCCCTGCGGATCGCCGGCGGTGTACACGAGGAGCGGCCTTGCCAGCGGATAGGTTTTGTCCATCGCCGTGGCCATGGTGGGGCGGACGAATGGACCGCCCGCAGCTTTGGCCACCCCCAGGGTCTTCACCTGCGCCGTCACGTAGCCCATACCGTCATAGCCGATCGCGCCCTGGCTTTGAGAGACTTCCTCGATGATCGCCTGGGAGGAGGGTAGCATCAAAGTCGACGGAGCGAACTGCTCGGGGCCCTTTTCATTGCCCTTGCGCACAACATGCTCCAGAAAATAAACATGGGTTCCGGAATTCCTCTCCCGCGACAAAGCCAAAATGGGCCGGTCTTCCCCGCCGACTTCTTTCCAGTTCACGGTTTTTCCCGTAAAAATGTCGGAAAGCTGATCGATCGATAATTCTTTGACCGGATTGGACGGATGGACAATGACCGCCAGAGCGTCGACCGCGACTTTGAATTCCCGGACGTCTTTCCCGTTGACCTTGGCCAGGACAATTTCCTGCTGCTTCATTTCACGGGACGACTGGGCAATATCGCAAGTCCCGTTGACAAGCGCCGCGATCCCGGTGCCCGAACCGCCCCCCGTAATCGCAATGCTCGCCTCCGGGTGACGCGCCATGAATTCCTCGGCCCACGCTTGTCCGAGGTTGACCATGGTATCCGAGCCCTTGACCTGAATGGCCTGCGACTTGACCTTTGCTTCTCCTTGAGGCGCCTTGGAGCAACCAAGCGCCGGGGACAAAGCAAGGACAAGCATAACGGTAAAAATCCATTTTTTCATAAACGCTCCTTTGGTTGGGTGATCATCTTTTTCAAAAAAATTTCGTCTTTTCTAGCTTTTGGGCCGCTGGGGCTTGAGCTCCCGGGCCCAAGGAGCCTTGGAACCGCGAACGCTGCTCTCGGCGGCTTTCCGGCAGAGGATTTCCTGAACCCTCGCTTTTTTTTCTTCCCGCGGCTCGTTGCGGACGTACTCCCCGGAGCTTTGGAGGACCCAGGACTGCGTGTTGTCCTTGAAATAAAGAGATAAAAGTTCGGCCAGGGTCTTTTTATGGCGCATGTCCTCCACCGGAAACATGACTTCCAGGCGGGTGTCCAGATTCCTCGGCATCCAGTCGGCGCTCGACAAATAGACCTCTTCGTCGCCCCCGTTGTGAAAGTAAAAAATCCGGCTGTGCTCGAGAAACATATCGACAAGGCTCACCACCTCGATCGTCTCGCTCAGTCCCGGAACGCCCGGCTTCAGGCAGCACACGCCCCGGACATTCAACTTGATTTTGACGCCGGCCTGCGACGCCTGGTACAGAAGCTCGATCATTCCCGGGTCGACCAGCGAATTCATTTTGGCCAGGATCAAGCCCGGCTCTGACTTCCGGCTGCGCATGGTCTCGCGCTGGATCAGGCGCCGCAATTTCGTGCGCAGCGTATAGGGGGCTATATCAATCCTTGCAAAACCAGCGGGATGGGAATAGCCCGTAATGATGTTGAAAAATTCCGCAATGTCCTTCGTGAGCTCTTCGCGGGCGGTGAAATACCCCAGGTCCGAGTAAAGTGCCGCGGTTTTATCGTTGTAGTTGCCCGTGCCCAGGTGAAGGTAGCGGCGGATTCCCTCCGGCTCGCGACGGACCACGAGGCAGGCCTTCGCGTGGGTCTTCAGCCCGGCGACGCCGTAAAGCACGGTGACCCCGGCCTGCACAAGCCTTTCGGCCCCCGAGATGTTGCACGCCTCGTCAAAGCGGGCCTTGAGCTCGACGAGAACCGTGACTTGTTTGCCGCGCTCGACGGCCATTTCGAGAATCGGAATGACCGGCGAAAAATCGCCGAAGCGGTAGAGGGTCTGTTTGATGGCCAGGACGTCGGGGTCCTGCGCCGCCGTCGACAGAAAACGCAAAACGGCGTCAAAGGACTCGTAAGGATGATGGATCAGGACGTCTTTTTCTCTCAAAAGGGCCCACAGGTCATCGGCTTGTTCGAAATCCGGATGCACCCTGGGAATCCACTCCGGCCGGCGGAGATCTTCAAACGCCGGCGGAAAAGCAATCTGGGCGACCGTCTTCAAGTCAAACCACCCGCGCTGGCGGTAGATTTTCCCGGCAGGGACCTTGAGTTTTTCGGAAAGGAGCGGAATCATGTCTTCGGGGACCGCGGCATCGAGACGGGCGATGAAGTTTTTCCGCCGGACCCGGAGGGCCTCCGTCATGACCTTGGCAAAGTCTTCGTCTTTTTCTTCGTCGAGAGTCATTTCGGCAGCCCGAACCACCCGAAAAAGCCCGGACTGTTCGACGCGAAACCCCCGGAATAATTCGCGTGCCATCATCATCACCACGTCTTCAAGGAGGACAAAGGCATAGCCTTGCTCCGCCGGAAGCGAAATCATCCGGGGATATTTTCTGGGGATTTCGATGACGGCCTCGTGCGTCTGGCCCGGTTTTTCGTTTTCCGAGATCCTGACGATCACGTAAAGCCCCAGATTGGCAAGGGCCGGCATCGGCCGGCCGGCGCCGACAGCGACGGGGGTCAAAAGCGGCATCAGCTCCCGGGCAAAAAGGCCTTCGACGTGCTTTTGCTGGCGTTCATCCATCTCCTGGGGAAGCACGCGCACGATCCCCGCCTTCCGCAAGCCGGGAACGATGACGCGAAGAAATTCGTCCGTCTGCCGGTCCATCAGCGCGTAAGAGCGCCTGTAAATTTCTTCCAGGTCCGGGTCGTAATCGTTCAAGCCGGCCACGCGCACCATAAAGAATTCGTCGAAATTGGAGCTGACGATCCCCATGAACTTGAGCCGCTCCAAAAGGGGAAGATCTTCCCTCGCGGCTTCGGCCAACACCCTGGCATTGAAGTCGATCCATGAAAGTTCGCGGTCGAAATATCTGCCGCTCTGAGCATCATTGGCGCGCGTCACCTTGAAGTCTCCAGGGGGCGTTGTTTCAACTGGACCGTCATCCCGAAAACGGCGGTAAACAGGTCGCCCTTTTTGCCCAAAGCGTCGCGCTCCAAAGAAACGTCGCCGACCTCCCCGGGAATCCACAGGGTCAAGGCGTCCTCAGAACGCTCGACCGTCCACTGACGGATCTTCTGCTGGTGGGCGTGATCCAGGGAATCGGCCACCCGCAAAATCGCAGCCAGCTTCGAAACGACGGCCCGGTCGGCCTTGGGAAGCGACATATACGCTTCGTGGCTCTCGTGGGGCGGAACCCGCCGGTGATAGCGGACGACGTTGGAAACGATGTTCTTGTCGGACTTCCTCAAGCCGAAGATCTCCGAAGCCGTCACCAGGTAGCTCGAATGTTTGTGATGCCCCGCGGGAGAAATGAAAGTCCCGATATCGTGGAGAATGCCCGAGACCTCGAGCAGCAGACGCTCCCGGGTCCCCATGCCGTGCTCCTTTTCGAGCACGTCAAAGAGCTTCGACGCCGTCGACGCCACCTGAGCGGCGTGGAGCTTGTCGTACTTGTATTTCTCGGCGAGATGACGGGCCGAGTTGAGGACCTGCTTGGAAAGATCCGTGCGCTTGTATCCCGAGAGAAACTGCGCCATCTCAAGGAGGAGGGCGTCCCGGATGCTGACCATCGGAACGAGGAAGACCTCGGCGTGGGTTTCGTTGAAAAAACAGGAGTAAATCAAAAGGGCCGGATAAAGCGTTTCGGCCTGACCATAGGAAAGCCCGTACTGGGCGGTGATCTCCTCAGGAGTCATTTTTGCCACCCGAGCCGTAAAATTCAAAAAAGCCTTTTTGTCGAGTTCGACGAACCGCCCGGTGATCGACTCGTGAAATTGCGCCGCCACGAACCGGACGTCCCCGCCCAGGGCAATGAACGTATTGACCTGCTCGATGCTGTATTCCCGGGCCGCGTATTGCGCGATTTCATGAATGTCACGCTTGAGGGCGCGCTGAATGCCGGAGGAGGCAGTCTCTCCCGGAACCCTTTGACCCGGCAAACGAACCGAACCGAACGACAGGGTCCTTGTGATCTCCACCCGCCCCTGATTGAGCAGGATGAGTTCGGTGCTGCCGGAACCCACCTCCAGGATGAGGCAGTTTTTAGCCTCCAGGTTCATCTTCCCTTCGAGGGCGTGTTCGACCGCGATCAGCTCCAGACGGTTCTCTTCCGGGCCTTCGAGGATTTCGATATCGAGGCCGGTCCGGACAAAGACCTGGTCAATAAAAGTGTCGCGGTTCGAGGCTTCGCGCACGGCGCTTGTGGCAATCGCCTGGACTTTTTTCGCCCCGTAACCGTCGATGACGGTTTTGTAATTTTTCAGGATTTCCAGGGCCTCGCGCATGACCGGCGTGCTGATGTGGCCGGTGGTAAAAACGTCCCGCCCGAAGCGGACCGGTTTCTGAAGGTTTTCAAGGTGCCGGACTTCATCCTTAGCCCCCACCTCCGCCACGACAAGCCGGATGGCGCTTGTTCCGATGTCGATGACAGCAACCACTTGTTTTCCCGGAAGCGTTTCCATTAATCACCTCTCCGGTCTTTGTCTAAAGCTTCATAGGCAAGGCTCGCGGCCCCCACTGCGACCGCATAATCCCCCAGTTCGGCGGGCACGACCTTCACGGACTTCACGACGGGAGCAAGGGCGTAGCGCCTCATGGTTTGCTGAGCCGCAGGAAGGACCCATTTTCCAAGAGCTTCCATAAGGCCGCCGCCCAAAACGACGACCTCGGGGTTGAGCAGATTGACCACGTTGGCCATAGCGATCCCGAGCACCTTGGCTTTGGCCGTAATCAAATCGCGAATGGCCGTATCTCCGCTTTTGGCGGCGCGGCTGAGGGCCTTGCTTTTAATTTTTCGCAAATCCCCGCCCACTTCCCGGAACAGGTTTCTGGCTTTTTGCTTGAGGATCAGGTAGCCGGCGTCGGCCGCAATGGCCAGGCGCCCCGTCAGGTTTTCGAGCGTCTCGAGACCCCGCGGCGACTCCGAAAAAGAGGGGAGGTTCATGAGGATGTGGCCGATCTCACCGGCCGCGCCCGTAGCGCCCCGGTAAATCCTTCCGTCCAGCAGAAATGCCCCGCCCACGCCGGTCCCCGGAAAAATGCCGACGGCATGACGGTATCCGCGGGCCGCCCCGAACCGGTATTCTCCGTACAGCCCCGCATTCACGTCATTTTCGACGGTCACGCTCACACCGAACGTTTTACGCAGCCGCCGCCCGAGGGGATAATTCCTGAGAAAGGAAAGGTTGGGCGCGAGCAAGACCTTGCCTTCAGAGAAGTCGATCATCCCGGGAGCGCCGATGCCGATCGTTTGCAGGGACTTGGATGGGACCCCGGCCTCTTCGAGGACTCCCGTCACCGCTTGGGTCATTGTCCGCCAGAAAAGTTTTTCTCCCCCGTTGGCCTCGATCTTCAGTTTTTTTTCGGCCACCCGGCCAAAGCGCGGGTTCAATAGCACGGCGAGGACCTTGGTCCCTCCCAGATCGATTCCAAGCAGATATTTTTTTCTTTTGGCCATCTGAAGGCATCCTTTCTATGGATATAAACTCCCCCTATTTTAACATCCCGAGGGCGGTTTTGTGAGGGATCTTTGAGGGTCATCCTTGGACTGAAAATCCAAGCATTCGTCAGGCGAAGCGGCCGGAGGACCCGGCCCTTTCTTCGATATGATGCTTGATGGTCTTGCCCTGAACCATGTAGACAACTTCCTCGGAAATATTGGTCGCATGGTCGGCAATCCTCTCAAGGTGGCGCCCGATCAAGAGGAGGTCCACGGCGCGGGTAACCGTCTGAGGGTCCTCGAGCATATAACTCAGAAGCTCGCGGAAAATCTGGTAGTTCAGGGAATCGACTTCGTCGTCGCGCAGGCAAACGCTGCGGGCCAAAACGGAGTCCTCGTGAACGAAGGCTTCCAGGCTGTCGGTCACCATTTTTTGGGCGAGACCGGCCATCCGGGGAATGTCGATCAAGGGCTTCAGGAGAGGTTCCTTCAAAATGTCCAGGGTCCTCTGGGCGATATTGACCGATAAATCGCCAATGCGCTCGAGCTCATTGATGATTTTCATCGCCGCCGCGATAAACCGCAGGTCTTTGGCAATGGGCTGACGCAGGGCCAGGAGCTTCAGGCAAAGCTCCTCGGCCTCTATCTCCATCATGTTGATCTCGTCGTCGGCCAGAATCACCAGGTGAGCCATTTCCGTATCTCGGCGTACAAGTGATTTGACGGAACGCGCAACGGCCGACTCGGTCAGCGCGGCCATGCGCAGCAGCTTTTCCCGAAGCTCTTTGAGCTCCTCGTCGAAATGGCGTTCCATGGCCATCAACCGAATCTTCCGGTGATATAATCCTCGGTCCGTTTGTCGCTGGGGACCTCAAAGATGGTCTGCGTGCGGTCGAATTCGATCATCTCGCCGGTCAGGAAAAATCCGGTGTAATCGGAGACCCGGGCGGCCTGCTGCATGTTGTGCGTCACAATCACAATCGTGTAGTCCTGTTTAAGGATGTGAATCAGCTCTTCGATCTTGGCCGTCGAGATGGGGTCGAGCGCCGAAGCGGGCTCGTCCATCAGAATAATCTCGGGATGGACGGCCAGGGCGCGGGCGATGCAAATGCGCTGCTGCTGGCCTCCCGAGAGTTCGAGCGCCGAGTGGTCGAGCCGGTCCTTGACCTCCTCCCAAATCGCCGCCTTCTTAAGGCTTTCTTCCACACGCACTTCAACCTCCTCCCGGTCGCTCATGCCGCCAATTTTCAAGCCGTAGGCGACATTGTCAAAAATGCTTTTTGGAAAAGGATTGGATTTTTGGAACACCATCCCCACAAGCCGACGGAGCGCAACAACGTTAATCCCCGGCCCGTAAATATCGATCCCGTCCATGAGAACACGGCCGTCGGTCCTCGCCCCCGGAATGTCGTCATTCATGCGGTTGAGGCACCGCAGAAACGTCGACTTCCCGCATCCGGAGGGCCCGATGAGGGCCGTCACCGACCGTTCTCGGATGAGAAGACTTGCCTTCTTTAAAGCACGGGTCAGACCGTAATAAAAGTCCAGGTTCTCCACCTGGATTTTGACCGGCTGGACCAGCTCGCCGCTCTCGGTCCCAAAAGTCCTGGGAACGGACGTCTTGATCTTATGGCGCACAGGCGCGCTGTCGGCCACCGATTCCGTCTTCGCTCTATCTTCTTCGTCCGTCATGATAAAAACCCCCATCGGGACCTCCCATTAGGCCTGCCTCAATTGTTTGCGGAAATGGATCCGGTAGGCGATCGCGCAGAAATTCAGCATAAACGTGAGCGCAAGCAGGACGAGCGTCGTTCCGTACTGGATCGGCAGCGATTTTTCGGCGTCAATCGACTGCGTCGCCATCACAAAAATATGATACGACAGCTCCATGAATTGTTTCATGGGGTTGACCATCGGAATGAAACCAAAAAGATTGCCAACCGGAAGATGCGGTAGAAAATAGGCGCAGCCGGTAAAAAGAATCGGCGCCGTCTCGCCCGCCCCGCGGCTGATCGCAAGGATCGCGCCCGTCAAAATGCCGCCGCGGGCCTGCGGCAAAACCACGTTTTGGATCGTCTGCCACTTCGTCGCTCCGAGCGCAAGCGAGGCGGTCCGGTGGCTTTGAGGGACCGCATTCAGGGCCTCTTCGGTCGAGACGACGATCACGGGCAGGACAAGGACCGAGAGGGTCGCAGAAGCCCAGAGCATGCAAGGCTGCCCGAACAAAAGGCCCGTTTGAAGGAGATGATCGAGATTGCGCCCGACGAATAAAATAAAGAAGCCGACGCCGAAAAGGCCAAACACGATCGAAGGGACTCCCGCAAGATTATTGACGGCCGCTTTGATCCAGCCGACCAGGGCTCCCGACCCCCCGTATTCGACGAGGTAAATCGCCGCACAGATCCCGAGCGGCAGGGCGATCAGGATCATCAAAAGCGTCACCATGAGCGTTCCGAAGATGCAGGGGAAAATTCCGCCTTCGAGCATGCCGCCCGAGGGGGCCGCGGTCAGAAATTCCCAGGTCACAGCGTGCGCTCCCTGCCTGTAGATCTTGGTAAAGATATACACCAAAACCAGGAGCGGAATCAGGGTAAAGACCCGGACGAGAATGTCGAGGACGAGCGCGCGCAAATCCGGCTTGGACGGGTTTGAAATCGCACTGCCCAGGGAGGTCGTCAAAACGGCGTCCATCGTCACATCCTCAAGTTTCGCCGCATCCGGCTCAAAATCATTTCGGCGACGACATTCAAAATAAAAGTCAGCGTGAAAAGGACGGCGCCCACGAGAAAAAGGGCGGCATAATGTTCGCTGCCCTCCACCACCTCCCCAAGCTCGGAAGCATTGGTGGCCGTCATGGTCCGGACGCTCGAAAAAATGTTCCCTGTCACCAGAGCCGCATTGCCCGTCGCCATGAGGGCAATCATCGTCTCTCCGAGCGCACGCCCAAATCCCAAAATAATCGAGGCGGATATCCCGGACACTGCCGCGGGGAGGACCGTTTCGATAATGGTCTGCCACCTTGTCGCGCCGAGCGCGTAGGAGGCCTGCCGGAGTTCCGAAGGCACCGCGCGAAGGGCGTCTTCGGAAAGCGTCGCGATGATCGGAAAGGTCGCTAGCGCGACGCCGATCGCCCCCACAAATGCGTTCAATCGAAATTTCAGCCCAAGCCAGTGCTGCACAAGGCTTGCCACCACCATCAGCACGAAGAAGCCGATCACGACCGACGGAATCCCCGCCAGTAGCTCCAGGGCGGGCTTGAGAATTTCTCTTGTTTTTGACGAGGCGATTTCCGACAGGTAGACGGCGCTCCCGATCCCGAAAACGGCCGCGATCAGCGTCGCCGGAAGCGAAACGAGAAAGCTTCCGCAAAAAAGCGGGATCAGCGAGTATTTGGGCTCATTGGAGACAGTCTGCCAAATGATCTTGAAGCTGGTTTTTTCGTCCCATAGGTCATAGACCTGCTGGCCGATGAGATGAAGCGGATTGGCCGTTTTGAAAAAAAAGACAGCCTCCTTAAAAAGGAAGACGAAGATGAGGGCGATAATCACCACGGTGGAAAGACCTGCCAGCAAAACGAGGGTTTCCAAAATCCGCTCGCCGATCAAAATTCGGGGGGCTAAAAGCGCCTGACGGGTGAAAGCGGGAACACCTCCCAAGGAACCCACTTCACCCTGGGAGGCATTGTTCCCGCCCTTTCTTTCCGCCGAAATGCTCATAAATTACTTTTTGGGCAGAGGAATATACCCAACATCCTCGATAATTTTCTGGCCTTCGGGGCTGAGAATCCAATCCAGGTAGGCTTTGACCGCCCCGCGGGGTTTGAATCCCGTGTACATGTAAAGGTAGCGCCAAATCGGGTAGCGCTTGGTCCAAGCCGCCTCATAATCGAGCTTGCCGTCGGCCTTGACGGGATTGATGGCCTCGGCCTTATCATTGGCCTTCACGGAAATGATCTTCAGGCCGGCTTGGTTGAGGAAATAGGCCGCCCCGCCGTATCCGATCCCCGCCGGGTCTTTGGACACCGCATTCGTAACGGCGCTCGTTCCCTGAAGGGTCTGACAGTCGGCGGAAAAATCCTGATTCTTCAGGATAAATTCTTTGAAGAACTGGTAGGTCCCGCTCGAGGATTCGCGGCCGTAACGGATGATCATCTGATTGTCTCCGCCGACTTCCTTCCAGTTATTAATTTTCCCCGTGTAAATTCCCATGAGTTGTTTAACCGTGAGTTCTTTGATCGGGCTTTGGGCGTTCACAATCACTGCCAGGGTATCAAGCGCCACGGCAAATTCTGCAGGGTAGTAACCCGCTTTTTGGGCCTTTTCGACTTCGGATGTTTTGATTTGCCGGCTCGCATTGGCAATGGTCGTCGTCCCGTTGATCAGAGCGGCAATTCCGACCCCCGAACCGCCTCCGGTGACCTGGATCGACACATCCGGGTGCTGTTTCATGTATTCTTCCGCCCACTTCTGACCGAGCACCAAAATAGTGTCAGAACCTTTGACGGTAATATTTTCCGCCGCAATCGCTGCCGGAGTCCCCATGGACAAATTGAGAACCGCCGCCAGCGCTGCTATGACTTTCATGATCCTATTCATTGCCTGCCTCCGTTTTGAATTGAAAAGGGTTAGAATTTCCAGCTCATATCGACCTGAAAGCGCCGCTGCTGCTGATCGATGATTCCGCCCGTGCCCGAGTTGAGGTTCTCCACAAAGAACATGGCGCCGTTTAGGAACATATTGTCCGCGAGCGCATAGGCGGCTTTGAACACAGCCCCGCGCTTTCCGGAATGACCATCGCCGAAATCGCTGTCATTGAATGCGCCGACCACCGAATTGGCGGCGATATACTTGTACTGAGTCAGGAGCTCCCAATCGCCCTTCTTGTTGAGCCCGCCAAGCTTTACGCCCAAGCCATAGGAAAAATCCTGATTGAGGATTCCCTTCCCGGCCGAGTCGGAGGGATTCCAGGCATAGTCCATAAAGGGACGCACCGGAAGCCCGTTGGGGTAAAAAGCAAGTTCGCTGTAGGACTCGACCACTTGGAAGCTCGACGCGTCGAGCTCCGTTGAAACGTTCTCGGCGTAATTGGGATTGCCGCGAGCCAGCGATTTCCCGCCGACCACAAAGTTGTTGTTACGGGCATAGTTGTCATACTGATAGAAGGACACCGCCGACAAGAGGTCGACCGGCCGCTCCAGGAAAGGCGTGTAGATCACCGGATTGAGCCCGCCCTGGTAGGCAAAAAGGTTCGCGTCTCCCCGCGTGCTGGCATCCTCATCGAGGACAAACTGCCCGAACAGCGCGTACCCCTTCATTTCTATATCTTCGGTCTTAAAAAGATTGAAATCGAATTTTTCATACACGCCCTCGGGCTTGACGTCCCGGTCCCAAATCATATCGGAAGAACCCTTTTCAAAGGGATTGTCGACCTTGCCGGCCGCGATTTCCGTTTTGCCGAGAAAGCCTTTGTTCGCCGCGAATTTGGGCGAATACTTGGCGTAGGCCTTTTCAATATAGATGGGCTTGAAGTTGAAATTGTTGTCGAAGGAGGTGTTGGTCGACGTCGGATCGGAATTGACGGCCGCGGAGCCAGCCGTAGCGCCTTCGGTCGTGGGTCCCTCTCCGGAGGCCAAGCCGAACTTGACATCGATCTCGTCGGTGATTTTCTTCTCAAAGCCGAAACGCAGGCGGTAGCGGAAGCGGTTTCTGGCATCCGTTTCAGCCGTGCTGCCGGCGCTGTAGGCAAAAGCCTCATAGCGCAATCGCAAGTCGCCGGAAAACTTAAGGTCCTTGAGCCACTTGTTGGCGCCGCCGAGGGAAGAGCCTAAACGCTCGTTGAACTCGTAGTCGCTCATGGGAGCCGCGGAAGACTCGGTCGAAGGCTGGGCCATTTGCACTTGCGGCCCTCTTTTTTCGAGCTGGCCGATTTTTTGATTTTGCTGGTCAATGGTTTTCTGCATGGTTTGCATCTGAACCTGCAGATCCTGCACCAGCTTTGAGATATCTTCGACGGCCATCGCCGACGGCACCATCCCAAGAATCACGAAACCCACGGTCAACCACGCGATTGTTGCTTTCATAACCGCACTCTCCCTTTTATTGTTTATTCCGCTTTGTTTCTCAATCTAAAAAATGCTGGGCCGGCCTTTTCAAACAGGCGTATTCTATTTTTCGGATGTATTGTTTGCTTCCGAATCACGTAAAATCTGTGTAAATCCCGGCCTGGCTCATGGCCCGGTCGCACTCCTGGGCAAGCCCGGTCCGGACGCGCCAAGCCTGCCATTCGCGGCCGGGGAAGGCGTTGGCGCCGCCCTCGCTTAATTCGCTCCGGTGAAAGCTCGTCTCCGTCATGACGAATGCCTTTTGGTTTTGATGCGATTCCGTCGCAAAATTTTTCATCGAATGCCTCCTCTCGTTTTCATGATTCCTAGGAACAGGAAAGTGTGTCCCGGCAAAAAGAGTAATCGGACCGGCTCTTTTTGAGTTTCGCAAGATTCGCGGAAACCGCCGCCGCCTTGTCACGGCAGGTTTCCCAGTCAGGGACGAGCGCGGTCTGCTGCTTCTCGATTTCGCTCATCAGGTCGGCTAAAAGGTGAAGTTGTCTTCGAATCGCTTTGATCGTCGGCTCTTGTTCGTCCATGGCATCCTCCGCGCTTATGGCAAAAGTCTAAAATACGGAGGTCAAGGCGGTATGAGGATCGTGTCAAATGTGGGTAAAAAGGAGGGCCGCAAAGAGGTGGCTTATCAGAGATACATGATTGGAGGCGAAACTCGGGCAACTCCAGAGTATAACGATTATATAATAATATATTGTTGTTTTGATAATTCCATGTTATTCTTCCGGCATGTCTCACCTCAGCGCCGATCATGCAACAAATCGCGTTGCCTCCCTCATCATGATCATCCGCGGGTTGCGCGTCATGTTGGACAGTGATTTGGCAAAGCTTTATGGGGTCAAGACCAAATCGCTGAATCTTGCAGTCAAACGTAATAAGAGCCGTTTTCCAGACGATTTTATGCTTCAATTAACCAGAGAGGAAACGAACGCTTTGAGGTTTCAAATTGAAACCTCAAAAACTGTTCGAGGCGGGCGCAGGTATCTCCCCTATGTGTTTACCGAACAAGGAGTGGCAATGCTCTCATGTGTTCTCAAAAGCACTAGGGCTGTCCAAATGAACATTGCCATCATGAGGACTTTCGTCAGATTAAGAGAGTTGCTTTCAACAAATAAAGAACTGGCGTATAAGCTGATTGAACTTGAAAAGAAATTTGGTTCCCATGATGCAGCTATCCGCGATATTGTGACTGCTATCCGCAAGCTAATGACTCCTCCGTCTAGACCCAAGCGCCAGATCGGATTTCATCCGTAAACCAAGCACCCATGCATAAGTTGTAGCGTCTTTGCGATCGATGTCATTTGACACTCGGACAGCGTCCGGGAATCCTTATCCTAAAATGCGCAGGAAAGCTTCGGTATCGCGGAAGTCGTCGAAGATATGGTCGGGTTTTTCGGAGAGAATCTCGCGGCGAGTGGTCGAGCCGGTGAGAACGGCAACGGTGCGGCCGCCGGCCTTACGGCCAGCCCGGACGTCGTGGCAGGAATCACCGATAATAAAAATGGTTTTGAGTTCGTGGCGCGCAGAGACCCGTCGCTTGCCCCGATGAACGGCAAGCCGCGTCAAGCGGGCCCGGTCATGCGAGTCAGAAGCAAACCCACCGAAACTGAAGTGCCGGTCGATTCCGCCATGCACGAGTTTCATCCACGCCGTTTTTTCGAAATTGCCGGTTGCAAGCCCGAGGCACACGTCCTTACGTTTCGAAAGCCGCGCGAGCAGGCCCGCAACATTAGGCATCAGGCGGAAGCGCCCAGCTTTTCGGAGGGCCTCCGGAAAAATTTCGTAATACCGCCGGCGCAACCGCGCATGCTCGCGGGCGGTGAGCGGACGCCCCAGAGCAAAGCGGGCAACTTCTTCGAAGATGGCGGGATCGGTCTTGCCGTCGGGGACAATATTTTTCCAGGTATTCTTCTTGCGAAAAACCTCCCAAAACACCTGCTCGATCGCGACCTTCCCCGCGCCTCCGGTCAGAAGAAGAGTCCCGTCGATATCAAACAAAAGAAGGTGTGCGGTCTTCGGCAAGGACGACTGTTAATCTTCGTGGGCAACGGCCGTGATCCGGCCGCCGCTGATTTCGACCATCACGGAAGGTCCCGAGGATGGCGTCTTGGTCCGCAAGGTGCGGATGGAAACAGCCGTTGTTTTGTCACCGGCTAAAAGATTTTGGAGGTCGAATGAGGTCTCGGTGCTCTCAAGAGAAGAAACTTTTTTAGGTTTTTTTCCGCCCATCTCGAAAATCTCGGCCGAATATTGATTGCCCTCGGGATTCCAGAGCCCCGTCTCGACTCCGAGATCGGTGAAGGTCAGCTTTTCGCCCTTAAGCTGGAAATCGTCCAGGGGGCTTGCCTGGGAGAACCAGTATTTGGCCAAAAGGTCGCGGCGGTTGAGCAAAGTCGTCGTCACGTATTCGGCGTCTTTAGGATCGGTCAATTTCCCGGCCCCGACCATCGTGCGGAGATCCTCATTAGTAAAACTTTTGACAATTTTTGCCGCCCAGAAGGCGTCGGCGCGCGTCATGTCCTTAAAGGCAAAATTCGGGAACACAGTCTTAAACGCCCCGGGCTCGAAATACAAGTTGTCGAAATACCCGACCGCCGGACTCGGATGGGGCTTTTCGCCCTGAGACTCCCAGCGTTTTTGCCAGGGGTCGTCGAAAAGTCCGAGCGTCACGAAAGACTTGGCCACCTGGCCGTAGTCGATCAGGTTTTCGTGGCCGAACTCCGGGGGCTTGGTGCCGTCCCCGCCTGAACCCAAGCTCGAGCGGAAATTGACGAGGTAGTGCTTGAGGACCTTGTTGCCCTTCTCGTCGAGGAACAAATCCTTGGTATTGCCTTCCCGCACGTCGGTGTTGTTGAGCCAGGACGCAAAGACCAGGAGCGCCCGGATTTCCCGGCGGTCCTTGTGCAGGATTCCGTCCTGCGCGTCGTCGGCCCGGCGCCCGTGAAAGCTGAACTTCCCCTTGTCGGATCCCGCGGGAATCTTGCACGCCGAAACGCGATGGCGGCCCTGCGGATCAAGCGGCATCGCCATCAGAGCTTCTTCAAGTCTCTCCGGCGTGAACTTGCCTCTGAAGCCGCTTTCGTCGTAAATAAAGGCGTTCGGGTCGAGCACGAGTTTCGAGGCTTCGAAAATTTCCACCGTGTACTGCGGCACGTTGTACCCGATCGCGTAGTAAAAACGGCTCGCAATGACTTCGGCCGACGTGGCAAGTTCGAAATTTTCAGAGACGTCAAATCTCAGCTGGTAGTCGTCGCCCTTCGCGTCACGGACATAGAACAGAAGGTGCCCCTCCTCGACATCCGCCGAGATAATCGTGACCAGCTTGGACCAATCGGGCCCCGCGGTCTCGCGGTAGCCTTCCGCAAGGGCCTTCTCAGAAAGCCGCGTGCGGGCGTGGCGGTTCGTGAAAAAGAGCGAATCGGGAACTTCATCGTAACGATTGACGTCTGAAGCGGGAAGCTTCTTCCCCGAGATCCCGCGCCAAAGCCGCTCAAGGTGGAGGTAGTTGGTCCCCTCGTAATAAATGTTCTGATCGAAGAGGTCCGTGTAGAAGCCGCCCTTTTGCTTTTTGAACTCGGCCGCCGAGTCGCCCGCGTAAAGGACACCCGCCCCGGCTGCGAGCAGGCCTGCCGCAATCACGGGAATCAAAAATTTAGAAAGGTGTTTTTGAATGCACATAAAATTGCGCGCCCTCTTCTCCCAAAGCCAGTTGAACGGTCAAAACCGATACGTTGGCAAGGCTGGTGCGAAAACCCATGCCGTAGGAATTTCGTATATCGCCCAGCTGGAATTCGCTGATTTTCCTGAAGACCTCGCCGGTGTCCCAAAAAACCGTCGAATCGACCTTGAATTCGCGGTACTTCCAAATGTTATAGCGGTATTCCATATTATAGGTAAAAGCGCTGGCATCCGTAAAACGGTTGAACTCGTAGCTGCGCAGGGTGTGGCACATGCGAGGATATTCGCCCATCCCGCCGAGGCGAGGCATCTGATGGAAAGGAATGTAGTAACCTGGAATCTCGCTGTTGGTTTCGCCGTAGGCGTGAAGAACGAGCGTGCGCCGGTCCGACCAAAGCCGAATATACCGGCTGATCTCCGCATCGTACTTCATATACATCGCCCCGTTGGAATTGTCGAAGCCCTTGTTGAAGTTCACCGCCGCGCGGTGAAGCCCGCCGCGGATCGAATTCTCCTTGGCGTCACGGGTATCCCACGTGACCTCCGGCCCGAGCCCCAGGAGCTCATCGCCCCGGATCCCCGGCGTGCGGTCGTCGGTAAAAAGACCGGTCCTCAGCTGCCCCATACTGCCATCACGGCCGCCGTAAATATTGACGTGCTTGTAGCTTAAGTTGAAATCGTATCCCAGTTCTGGCTTCGGGCTGTATCCGAAAGTGTATCCGAGGGAGGTGTTTTCAAGCTTATAGACGTAGCCATCGCCCCGGCTCGTGTGCGGCCCGATCCCAAAAAAATGCTCTTCGGGGCGTTTCTCATATTTGAACGAGCCATAGGTCCGGAATCCCGTGTCGAGAATCCTGTCGAGGCCGATTTTAGCGCCAGCTTCGAAATTGATGCTGTAGTCATAGTAAAGCCAGGTCTGGGCGACGGCGTCCGGGAGCTGCGTCTTGAGCCGGCCCAACCGAATCAAGTCGATGGAGGCTCCACCCCCTAAGTTATTGAACGACATCACGTTCAGATAAGGATCGATCCCGTTTTCCTTCATTTTTTCCATCATCCACGCGAACTTCTTGTCGAGGCGGTACTCTTCCATCATGACCATGCCGCGGTCGGTGGGCCACTTCAGGAGCTCGAAGGGATAAACAAGCAGATGGCGGGCGATGTTGGCGGCCCCGCTGGGCGTCTCGCTTTTGCGGAGCTCGGGCGCATAGCGGTCATAGTCCGTACCTTGGGCGAAAGTGCTTCCGGAAAGGAAAACCGAAACGGCCAGTACCGCAACCCCACACCGTACGGTCAAACTTGATAATTTTCTCGTCACTAAAAATCCATTCGAAGAAATGCGTTGGAAAATGGTTACGGGGGATTATGGGACAAATGAGCGACGTTTTCCAGTTTTTTCTTGCGTCGGACATCCCCTCCTCTATAATCCAAAAAAGGAGGAGTGGCAGAGTGGTCGAATGCGGCGGTCTTGAAAACCGCTAGGCTCGTAAGGGTCTCGTAGGTTCGAATCCTACCTCCTCCGAACCAACTTAAATTTGGAGGTTCTCATGAAGGTAAAATATGTGGGCTCTTCTCCAAATAACGGGGCAACAAGAATCCGCAGTTGTTTTGAAGTAGTGAATTTAAGCACATAAAGCTCTGACCCTCAATCGATAGTTTTGGAAATTTCTGAATCCGTAAGCCCTC
>Ga0172379_10000278_pt1 | contig 136432 bp, 110 predicted proteins | sample GrowelOW334metaG_FD_119756 | JGI IMG/M metagenome (GOLD analysis project Ga0172379, IMG submission 119756) | Groundwater microbial communities from an aquifer near a municipal landfill in Southern Ontario, Canada - Groundwater well OW334 metaG | ecosystem: Environmental > Aquatic > Deep... | reverse complement strand
TGGCCACCATCGGCTATGGCGAGATCGTCGATGTCACCGATTACGAATACGGCAGGCTGTTCACCATCTTCATCGCGCTCGCGGGGATCGGCATAATGGGTTATGCCTTGTCGGCAGTGACCGCATTCATGTTGGAAGGTGAGTTCAATGAAGTCAGGCGGAGAAAAAAAATGGAAAAGAAGATCGGGCAGTTGAAAGGCCATTACATCGTATGCGGCATGGGGCAGATAGGTAGCAACGTCGCCCACGAACTCGCGATCACGGGGCGACACTTTGTCATGGTGGATATGAACAAAGCGAACCTTGAACATTACGTCGCGCAACATCCCGCCCAACTCTACGTGTTGGGGGATGCGACGGACAATGAAGTTCTACTGGCGGCGGGTATCAAACATGCCATTGGTATCTTTGCTGTCGCGCATGAGGACAATCAGAACTTGGTCATCAGTTTGAGCGCGAAACAACTCAATCCTGAAGTACGTGTCATCGCACGTTGCCATGACATGAAGAACGTGGTGAAGATCAAGAGTGCGGGTGCGGATGAGATCGTCTCGCCAGACTTCACCGGTGGTGTGCGCATGGTCTCTGCCATGGTGCGCCCGAATGTCGCAGGCTTCCTTGATGAGATCACCAAGGCCGAAGGCGACCTGCGCATGGAAGAACTCGTCATTCCCGGACGTCTGCATGGCAAGACCCTGGATATGTTCTATCAAGACAACCAAGAGTGCCTCGTCATGGCGGTGAATACCCAAGGCAAATGGCATTTTAAGCCAGCAGCGGATTACCTCCTGCATGGTGGTGATGTGCTGATGGTGATGGCCTCTGTCGGTGCGCGTGCGCGCATGGAAGAGATCGCGCAGGGCTTGGAGCAAAGATCATGATGCGCCTCGTGATGATGTCTATCCTTGCGCTGTTGTTCGGCGTGAGCAGTGCCGTAGCTGAGGAATTGTCGAAAGGTCAGACCTTGTATCTGCCCATCTACTCCCACATCTGGCATGGCAACAAGATCGTCGATGGCAAGTATCCCGTCAAATCGCTCGTCTCCGCATTGGTCAGCATACGTAACACCAGTCTCAAGACGCCAATCCGTATTAGCACTGCCCGTTACTACAGCACCGATGGCAAGTTGCTCAAAGAGTACCTAGAAAAACCGGTTGAGATCGGCGTGATGGGTACACTCGAACTATTCGTCGAGCGTAAAGAATCGGAAGGCGGTTCCGGTGCCAACTTCATCATCCAGTGGGATGCAGCAACCACCACCAATCCTCCGGTCGTCGAGGCAGTCCACGCAGATATCAAAGGTGGCGGTCCCGCACTTACTTTCGTCACCACGGCGCGTGCTATCAGAGCGGATAAATAAAAGACTTCGCAATGCCAGCATGCGAAGTCGGTCTTCGCAATAGGAGGTCATGTGGATATCGCCGCACTCCGCTTGCATCAACAGTTGATTTCCAGTCAGCGTCACGATACGCCAGAAAAGATCGTCGCTCATCTTGGCGGCATGCAAGGACAAGATCTGCCCGGCGTGAAGTGGTCTATCGGCCTGCGCCTACCTGATGCGGTCGAAGCCGACATCAATGCTGCTTTCGACGCAGGCAAGATCATCCGCACTTGGCCTATGCGCGGCACCTTGCATGTGGTCGCCGCATCCGATGTACGTTGGATGCTCTCACTCACCTCGCCAAAAAACATTTCGGGAAGTCAGAAACGGCGTGATGCACTAGAACTGGACGACAAGACACTCTCTCGTTGTCACCAAGTCTTTACCAAGGCATTGCAAGGTGGCCAACAAAAGAATCGTGACAAGATGTATGCAGCACTGGAAGCGGCAGGCATCTCCGTCGAGGGGCAACGCGGTTATCACATCCTGTGGAATGCGGCGCTACATGGCCTCATCTGTCTCGCTTCTATGGTGGGTAAAGAACAGAACTACGTGCTACTGGAAGAATGGGTGAAGCCCGTCAAACCCAAGGCGCGCGACGAAGCGTTGGCGGAGTTGGCTTGGCGTTATTTCAATAGTCGCGGCCCTGCGACGATCAAAGATTTCATCTGGTGGTCGGGCTTGAGCGCAACGGAAGCGCGAGCAGGATTCGAAGACATCAGATCAAGGTTGGTGTCGGAGACAGTAGGCAAAACGATCTACTGGATGTCGTCCGACATCGTGCTACCCAAAGTCCAAGCCAGCGCATTCGCGCTTCCCGGTTTCGACGAATACATCTTGGGCTATCAAGACCGCAGTGCCGTGCTGGCGGCGCAACACGCTGAAAAGATATGCCCCGGTAGCAACGGCATGTTCATCTCTAGCATCGTCATCGATGGGCAAGTGGTGGGTACGTGGAAGCGCACCGTCAAAAAGAACTCCATCGCCGTCACAGCCATACCTTTCACCAAATTGAGCAAAGCGGAGATGGCGGCCTTCAAGCAGGCGGTTGAGCGTTACGGTGCATTCATGGGTTTAGCCACGGAGGTGATATGAACGACCCCATCGATCAATTCATCGAAATCGCCCCAGACTCACCTACGCAAACAGCCATCGTTCCGCAGGACAAAGGTGACAAACGTTCTATCGCCACTATCGAATATGAATTGTTGAGTAGCAAGCCATACGCATACACCTTGGCTGAGTTGAAGTTCGCCACCCATGTGCAACACAAACAGATACCGCTTGCCGAGTTGAAGGTGCATCGTCAGCAGATTTGGGACGATTACTTCGCCAAGCCCTATGCCTGCATGCGTGCCTCACCGCTCACCAAGAAATACGGATGGGGTGCGCACTACGACGAGCAGGGCAAGATCGCCATCTACCCAGTCGAGAGCAAAGAGTATCTGCGCTTCGTCAAAGATACCTCCATCAAAAAATTCTCCGCAATGCGCAGCAAGCGAGCCGGTAAATGAACATCGCCGACCTGCCCAATTTTGGTCCCAAGTCACAAGAAATGCTGGAAAGGGCTGGCATCCAGACGGTCGAGCAATTGCGAAAATTAGGTGCGGTGAGCGCCTATGTGCAGGTGAAGTCGGTGGGCAATGTGAGTCTCAATCTGCTGTGGGCGCTGGAAGGTGCGCTGACAGATACGCATTGGCAGGTGGTGGCGAAGCATGAACGTTTGCGTCTTCTGCTGGAATTGGAAGATGTAGAAAAGGTGGGGGCGGTGACAGAAAACCCATCACGCATGACAAGAGAGCGCTACCCCATGCCAGATTTCATTCGAGATGCACTGGCAGCGAAAAATCTCACCGCCGCCTACGATGCCCGCCCGCCGTATCAGCGCAATGACTACATCGGCTGGATCACACGCGCCAAGTTGCCCGCCACACAACAGAAGCGACTCGCACAGATGTTGGATGAGCTAGCGCGAGGCGATGCCTACATGAAGATGGCGTATCGGGCGAAACGTTAGTCAGAAATACATTTCCATGGAAGAGATATTCAGCGCCGATCTGTCTGTACAGCATCATGTCCAAGCCGTTCTGACGCTCTTGGATGAATATGCTCAAGCGGATGCAGGCGGAGTGCAGTTGTCGGAACGTGTTAAGAGCGACCTCGTGGATGAATTACGCAAGCGGCAGAATGCGCATGTCGTACTGGCTTTTGTGGAGGGAGAGCCTGCGGGTATAGCGATCTGCTTTGAAGAATCCTCCATCTGGCCGTTTAGGCCGAAGCTCAGTGTGTACGACCTGATCGTTGCTCAAACGCACAGAGGGCGTGGAATCTCTCAATGCATGTTAGCCAAGGCTGAAGAGATTTCTGCGCAAGCAGGTTGTAGCAAGCTCACAGTCGAGGTTCAGGAAGAAGGTGTGAAGAGTTTGCCGTATTGTGGTGTGAAAATTTGATGCAAAAAAGAAGAAGCCCGCAATCGCGGGCTTCTTCTTTTGAAGCAACGTGAGAAAAGCTTACCCCACCAACTCCTTCAACACGAATGGCAAGATGCCGCCGTTCTTGTAGTAGTCCACTTCGATCGGTGTGTCGATACGCAACAACACGCTGACGTTCTGTTTGCTGCCGTCTTTGCGGGTGATGACGAGGGTCACGTCTTGTTGTGGTTTCAGGTTGTCGTTGATGCCGACGAGGTCGAAGCTCTCTTCGCCCGTCAGGCTCAAACTCGCCACGCTGTCGTTACCTTTAAATTGCAAAGGCAATACGCCCATGCCCACCAAGTTGCTGCGGTGGATGCGTTCGTAGCTCTTAGCGATGACGGCTTTGACGCCCAACAATTGCGTGCCTTTCGCAGCCCAGTCACGTGAGGAACCCGTGCCGTATTCCTCACCTGCGAAGATGACGGTCGAAGTGCCATCGGCGATATGCTTCATCGCGGCATCGTAGATCGCCACTTGTTCGCCCTTGTACAGGGTGTAACCGCCTTCGACGCGTGAGCCGTCTGCATTGGCAGGCAGCATCAGGTTCTTCACGCGCACGTTGGCGAAGGTGCCGCGCATCATCACCTCGTGGTTGCCGCGACGTGAGCCATAGCTGTTGAAGTCTTTCACCTCGACCTTGTGGCCTTGCAGATATTTTCCTGCTGGCGTGGTGGGCTTGAAGCTACCTGCGGGGCTGATGTGGTCGGTGGTGACGGAGTCGCCAAACACGGCCAAGGCCTTCGCATTCTTGATGTCGCCGATGACTGGCGTCGCCGCATCGAAGAACGGTGGACGCGCGATGTAGGTGGAATCGTCCCACTGATACAGATTGCCCGTGGGTGCTTGGATGGCGTTCCACAGTGGCAAGTCTTTGGTGAGGTCGGAATACAGCTTCTGATACACGGCAGGGTCAGAAGCGAACTTCATCACGGTCTGCACTTCGGCGCTGTTAGGCCAGATGTCTTTCAAGTAAACCGGTTGACCATCTTTGCCAGTGCCGAGCGGGTCGGTATCCAGATTGATGTTCATCTTGCCCGCGATGGCGTAAGCCACGACCAAAGGCGGGGAGGCCAAGAAGTTCGCCTTCAGGTTCGGATGGATACGCGCCTCGAAGTTGCGGTTGCCAGACAGCACCGCCGCGCACACTAGGCTGTTATCGATGATCGTTTTCTCGATGTCATCGCGCAGAGGGCCCGCGTTGCCGATGCAGGTGGTGCAACCGTATGCGGCAACACCGAAGCCTAGTTGCTCCAAAGATTGCAACAGCCCTGCGTTGGTCAGATATTCGGTGACGACACGTGATCCGGGTGCGAGCGAGGTCTTGATGTGTGGTGCGACTTTTAAACCCTTCGCGACGGCCTTCTTCGCCAACAGACCTGCCGCCAGCAACACACCGGGGTTAGAGGTGTTGGTGCAACTCGTGATGGCGGCGATGAGCACATCACCGTTGCCGATCTCCAAACCATCTTTACCTGTGCCGTAGCGGGTATTCAGTTTGTCAGCGGGTTGGTTGAAACCATTCTCCGCGATGGGTTTGCTGAACAAAGTATTGAAAGTGTCTTTCATCGCAGGCAAGGCGATGCGGTCTTGCGGGCGCTTAGGGCCAGCGAGCGATGGAACGATGCTGCTCAAGTCCAATTCCACCACGCTGCTGTAGTCGATGCTGCCTGCGGCGGGGATGCCGAACAGACCTTGTGCCTTGAAGTACGCTTCGAAGGTGGCGACTTCATCCGCAGTGCGGCCTGTATTCTTCATGAACTGTATGGTCACATCGTCGACAGGGAAGAAGCCCATGGTCGCGCCGTATTCTGGTGCCATGTTGGCGATGGTGGCGCGGTCGGGCAGGGCAAGGCTGGAGGTGCCTTCACCGAAGAACTCGACGAACTTGCCCACCACTTTGTGTTTGCGCATCAGCTCGGTCACGGTCAGCACCAAGTCTGTCGCGGTCACGCCTTCGCGCAGCTTGCCTTTCAGATTCACGCCGACCACGTCAGGCGTCAGGAAGTAAACAGGCTGACCCAACATGCCCGCTTCCGCTTCGATACCGCCCACGCCCCAGCCGACTACGCCAATGCCGTTGATCATGGTTGTGTGGCTGTCTGTTCCGACCAAAGTGTCTGGGTAAGTCACGCCGTCTTTTTGGATCACGCCGCGTGCCAAGTATTCCAAGTTCACCTGATGCACGATGCCGATGCCGGGTGGCACGACCTTGAAGGTGTCGAACGCTTGCATGCCCCATTTCATGAAGCGATAACGCTCGGTGTTGCGCTCGAACTCCAACTCCATATTGGTCTTCAAGGCGTTCGGGTTGTTGTAGCTGTCAATTTGAACAGAGTGGTCGACCACCAAGTTCACAGGTACCAGTGGCTCGATGACCTTGGGGTCTTTGCCTGCTTTAGCTGCCGCATCACGCATCGCGGCCAAGTCGGCCAGCAGTGGCACGCCGGTGAAGTCTTGCAAAACGATGCGCGCCACGATGAAGGGGATCTCTTGCGTACGGTCTGCGTTCGGCTTCCAATTCGCCAGTTCGCGGATATGTTGTTCCGTCACTTTCTTGCCGTCGCAGTTGCGCAACACCGATTCCAACACGATGCGGATGGAGACGGGCAAGCGTGAGATATTGCCCACGCCGGCTTTTTCAAGGGCTGGCAGGGAATACAGGGATGAGGTCTTGCCATTGGCGAGTGAGAGTGTTTGGCGGGAATCGAACAAGTTGTGCGACATGGCGGTGGCTCCAAGGTAGAAGAGAGAATCGAGGCGCGATTATATCGCTTGCGTAGCGGGTGAGCCTGTCCTGAAGCTGACAAAACGCGCTTTCACACAATAGAAGCAAACTCCCTTACCTTTGGAGGGGCAAGGCTGGGGGGCGGGAGGTGATGAAGCGGCTAAAGGATTCAGTTAAGTTGCCGATAGAGACGTTGGGCTCATTTAGCAATGATGGGTTGGAGCGGGGGAATAGAGCGGGATTACCTGACATTCTTCTGTTATCGAGGGGGAGCTTGCTTGAGTAGTATCTGGGCAAGTTCATTTAAAAAGGGTCGTTGTGCCTATCACTTGGAATGTTCCGCTGGTCGTCTTGTCCGTGTTGATCGCCATCCTTGGCTCGTTCACGGCGCTCACCCATGCACAGCGCATGCGCGAGAGTTCGAATAGAAACGCCACGATCTGGATGCTGGCGGGCGGTAGCACGCTGGGGGTGGCCATCTGGTCTATGCATTTCGTGGGTATGTTGGCTTTCCATCTGCCCATCCCTATCGGCTTCGATATCCAGCTCACCGCACTTTCCTTGCTTCCCGCTATCGTTGCCGCACTGCTCGGTTTTCATGTATTGCGGGATCAGCAAGTCAAACCCAAGCGCATCTTAGTCAGCGGTGTCCTGATGGGATTGGGCATCAGCGCCATGCATTACCTCGGCATGGGGGCGCTCAAGATGTCGCCCGCCATCAGTTATCAACCGATGATCTTCACGCTTTCCATCGTCATCGCCATCGTCGCTTCTTGGGGGGCGATGTTAATCATGTATCGGCAAGACTGGGTCAGGCTATCCGCCTTACCGCGAACCTTGCTGGGTGGGTTGGTGATGGGTTTGGCCATCTCATCCATGCACTACACCGCCATGCTGGGGATGGAGATACCCGAAGGGGGCATATGCCTCACCGATGCGATGCGCATCGAACCCAATGTGATGGCTGCGATGTTGGCGATAACGACACTGGTCTGGTTCGGTGGTGGCTTAATGGCCAGTCTGTACGATCGACGCATGGCACGCAAGAACGCACAAGAACTATCTGACCTCGAGAGGGCGCATCGTGAGTTGGTGGCCCACTCCGAGCAAGTATCCGAATCCATGATCCAAGCGCTACGGGATAGTGAAGACCGTTTGCGCATGACTTTGCAGAACGCACCTGATGCGGTGTTCATCACCGAGCAGAACGGACACATCGTGTATGTGAATGACAACGTGGTCGAATTGCTGGGTTATGACCGGGATGAGTTGTACAGCATGTCGGTGTTCGACTTGGTGCCTGAATACTGGCGAGAATCCTACCGCTCGGTCGGGAAGCAGATCGTTGCTACGAACCAGCGACATGTATTCGAGATACGACTGATGACCAAAGACGGCGTCAAGATACCGATGGAGTTGTACGCCGTTTTGCAGCCGAACGGACGTGTCTATGGTTCATGTCGCGACATCCGCGAACGCAAGGCGGCACAGTTGGCTTTGGAAGACTCGCGGCATGACTTGCAACGCATGATGGATGCCATCACCGAAGGGATGTATGGCGTGGACATGAATGGGAACTGCACCTTCGTCAATCAGGCGTTCTTGCGGATACTGGGTTTCGAGAGCGAGCAAGAAGTCTTGGGCAGACACATCCACGACCTGATCCATCATTCCCATGCCGACGGGAAACCCTATCCGGCGGATGCATGTCTCATGTACAAGGCTTTCAGGATCAATAAACCGTTCAACTCCGATCAAGAGGTGTTTTGGCGCAAAGACGGCGTTCCAGTCGCGGTGGAGTATTGGTCCCACCCCATCCTCAAGGACGGCCAAGTCATCGGCGCAGTCGCCACTTTCTTGGATATCTCGGAACGCAAAGAGAAAGAGCAACACATCCAACAGCTCGCGTTCTATGACGTGCTCACGCATCTGCCCAACCGCCGACTATTGATGGAGCGGGCGCATCAAGCGCTCGCGATCAGCACCCGTAGCGGACGCTACGGCGCTTTGATGTTGTTGGATCTGGACAACTTCAAGAAGCTCAATGATTCCAAAGGGCACGACATGGGCGACATGTTGTTGCGCGAGGTCGCCCAACGTTTGCAGAACTCGATGCGAGAGGGCGACACCGTCGCGCGCTTGGGGGGCGATGAGTTCGTCGTTGTCCTCGAAGGGCTGAGTGATGTGCAAGAAGAGGCGGCGACACATGCCGAGTTGGTGGCAGAGAAGATACGTGCGTCTTTGAGCGAGCGTTACATCTTGCAGGAATATACCTATCAGACCTCGCCCAGCATCGGCGTGGTGCTCTTCAAAGGGCATCAGGAGAATCTCGATTCCTTGTTCAAGTACGCTGACATCGCCATGTACCAAGCTAAGCAAGCGGGACGCAACACCATCCGCTTCTACGATCCGGCCATGCAAGAAGCCATCGACGCGCGTATCGAGCTGGAGTCCGAGTTGGAGCAGGCCTTGCACAACAACCAATTGCGCCTGTTCTATCAGATACAGGTGGATGGCCGCCGCCGCCCCTTGGGGGCCGAAGTGTTGATGCGGTGGGAACATCCGCAACGCGGACTGGTGTTGCCCGCACATTTCATCCCGCTGGCCGAGGAGACGGGGCAGATCATCGCGATGGGACTGTGGGCCTTGCGTACCGCCTGTGAACAGTTGAAGAAATGGCAGATGGACTCTGCCACCAGCGACCTGACCCTCGCGGTCAACGTGAGCGCCAAACAGTTCCGCAAGAAGGACTTCATCGACCAGGTGCGCCGCATATTGGTGGAGACTGGCGCCAAGCCTTCCCATCTCAAACTCGAACTGACCGAGAGCACCGTGTTGGAGAACGTGGAAGACACCATCGCCAAGATGCGCGAACTGAAACTGCTGGGCATCAGTTTCTCCATGGACGACTTCGGCACAGGATACTCATCGCTGCAATATCTGAAGCGTCTGCCGCTGGACCAGATCAAGATCGACCAGAGCTTTGTGCGCGACATCACCACCGACCCCAACGATGCCGCCATCGTGCAGACCATCATCGCGATGACGGAGGCACTCGGCTTGAACGTCATCGCCGAAGGGGTGGAGACCAAAGTGCAGCAAGAGTTCTTGGACTTGCGTGGTTGCCACGCCTTCCAAGGCTATCTGTATGGCAAGCCCGTGCCGATCGGTGAGTTCGAGAAACTGCTGAGTTGTGACACACTATGGCTGGCGACGGATCAAGGGATGCTGGTCAACAATAAATAAGCTACAAGGGGAGATGACATGAGTGAAGACAAGATGTTCTATCTACGGAAGGTGGATGCGGCCTCGCTGGAACGCACACTGAGCGATTGGCAGGGCAGATACCCACGCATGGGGGTGTGTGCCTTTGTACCAGAGGCGCAGAAGGATAACGTCGGCGTGTTGCAATCCGCCTGTGCAAAACAGCGGGTGCCCTTGGTCGGTGCCATCTTCCCAGCACTCATCGTGAGCGGGAAGTTCGAGACAGAGGGCGTATGGTTGTTGCGCTTCGATGTGATGCCATCCTACGCACTGCACGCCGATCTACCGACCGATCCGGAAGGGGTGGAGCGAATGTCGCGCGAGATCGCGCTAGAGGTGTCGAGCAAGCTGGAGGGGGCTGGCGAAGCCACATTGTTCATGGTGTTCGATTCCATGGTGCCCAACATCGGTTCCTTGCTGGATGAGACCTATTTGCAACTGGCGAATCGCGTCCATTATGCGGGTGCGAATGCGGGCAGTGAGACCTTCCAGCCCATGCCTTGTCTGTTCGATGGACAGCGTTTGGTCAGCAACGGTGTCCTGCTGGTGCTGCTCCCCAACCATAAAGGTGCCATCCTTGAGCACGGCTATCACGCACCGCGTCAGATCGTGTACGCCACCTCCACTGAAGGCAACCGTATCTCGCAGATCGATTGGCGGCCCGCTTTCGAGGTGTATCAGGAGTTGGTGCAAAAGCAATACGGCGTGCAGATCACGCAAGCTAACTTTTACGAACATGCCGTGCATTTCCCCTTCGGTATCGTCCGTGCCAACCACCATGTGGTGGTGCGCATCCCAGTGGTGCTGAACGATGACGGCTCCCTCTATTGCGTGGGAGAAGTACCCGCCAACTCGGTGTTGACCTTGTTGGAGCGCCCCTCGGTGGATACGCAAGAGACCCTGCGCGTGTTGAACGACGGGCTGCAAGCGATGAACGGTTCCAGCAAGGATAAGGAATTGTTGTTGTTCTACTGTGCGGGACGCCGCATGCACCTGGGTATCGAGACCGCCACAGCCGAACTGCAAGCCTTGGGGCAACTCACCCAAGCCTCGCGGATATCGGGCGCCTTGTCGTTGGGAGAGATAGGCGGTTCCACCTTGCATGGCTACCCACTGTTCCACAACGCGACCTTGGTGGCGTCGCGCTGGTAGAAGTTCGCGATGCAACAGCAAGACATATTGCCGGTGTTGTATGACCTATCGGTGACGATAGGGGGGGAAGTAAGACTCCGCAGTATGTTGACGCGTACCTTGCAGCGTTTGTTGTATCACACCTCCTTCTCGGCGGGCTTCGTTTGCCTTGATATGCCTTCCTGCGAAGGTTCAACAGCCACCAAAAAGGTGCGCATCGAGGCCGCTGTCGGTGACTTCGACCTGATCGCCAATATCGACAAAGAAACCAGTATTCCTTGCGATCTGGTCTATGGTTGCTCAAGTTGTGAAGTGGAACAGGCTGAGTTGCTCAGCCAACTCAGCACCACACAAAGTCAATACCGGTCCTTTCTCCGACTCCCTCTGGGAAACGACGGCGTCATCGTTTTGCTGGCGATGCAGTTGCCTGATACGCGTCTCAACCTCACACAGATATTGAAGCCAGTGATCGCGCAGTTGGAAAGAGCCATCTTGTTGTGCCGCACCCACGATGCACAAGAACAAGCCTCAAAGACCAAACAGCAACAGTTGCAACGATCTCTCGATCAGATCGAATCTCAATTCCAATCGTTGATCGAACTGAGCCCGATCGGAGTCGGACTGTCTAGCGATGGCATCGTGTTGGATGTGAATAAAACCTTTCTCAAGTTGTTCGGCTACGCAGACATCGCCGAATTGAAAGGGCGTCACCTTACGGAGGTGATCGCACCGCATAAACATGCAGAGATTATCGAGCGTGTCCAAGCGCGGGCCCAAGGCAAGCCCGTCCCAGATAGCTACGAGACGATTGGCGTGCGTAAAGATGGTTCTCAATTTCCCTTCATGGTCTCCGCCAAGCGGGTCGAGACCGAGCAAGGGGCGCGCACGTTCACTTTCTTCATCGACCTGAGTGAACAAAAACGTACCGAGCAGCAACTGCGTTCCGTCAACGACATGATGCGTGCCGTTTTGGAAACGGTACCCGTGCGTATCTTCTGGAAGGACACCGAGTCGCGCTACCTTGGGTGCAACCAAGTGTTTGCACATGATGCGGGGTTGAGCAGTCCAGATGAATTGATCGGCAAGGACGATACACAGATGGGCTGGAAAGATCAGGCCGCACTGTATCGTGAAGATGACCGCCAAGTGATGGAAGGGAAGAAGCCCAAACTGAATTTCGAAGAACCGCAGACCACGCCTGATGGTCATCGGATATGGTTGCGTACTTCAAAAGTCCCCTTGCAGGATGACGCGGGCGAGGTGGTCGGTATCTTGGGGATGTACGACGACATCACCGAGCAAAAGAACGCCGAGATGCAGATACATCAGCTCGCCTATTTCGATTCACTCACAGAACTGCCCAATCGCCGCCTGCTACAAGACCGCTTGCAACAAGCGATGGCGGTCAGCGCACGCAATCAACATTACGGCGCGGTCATCTTTCTCGATCTGGATGATTTCAAGACCTTGAATGACACCAAGGGTCACTCCATCGGTGACCATTTGTTGATCGAGGTGGGTAAACGACTCATCGCCAGTGTGCGCGATGGCGATACCGTGGCGAGATTGGGTGGCGATGAATTCGTGCTGATCCTTGAAAACCTGAGCGTCGGCGCCAGTGAAGCAGCGACCCAAGCCGAGCTGGTCGCAGAGAAGATACGCAGCGCCTTGTGTGAAAGCTTCCAGTTCGATGACCTTGAGGTGCGCACCAGCCCCAGTATCGGTATCGTGCTCTTCCAAGACCATCACGATTCATTGGATTCTCTGCTTCAGCATGCGGACTCGGCGATGTATCAAGCGAAGCAAGCGGGGCGCAACACCATCCGCTTCTTCGACCCCAAGATGCAAGCGGATCTGGAAGAACATCTGCACATGGCAGACGATCTGCGAAATGCCATCGATAACCATCAACTGCAACTGTATTACCAGAAACAGGTGGACGCTGAAGGGCGTGCCGTCGGGGCGGAGGTGTTGATACGCTGGATGCATCCCAGTCGCGGTCTGGTGTCACCCGCACAGTTCATTCCGTTGGCGGAAGAGACGGGCATCATCATTCCTGTCGGTCTATGGGTCTTCCATGCCGCCTGCAATCAACTGAAACGCTGGCAGGCTTCGTCTGTCACGCGCGACCTGATCTTGGCAGTCAATGTGAGCGCCAAGCAGTTCCGCAAGAAAGATTTCGTCGATCAGGTGCGCCGCGTGTTGGTAGAGACGGGGGCGAAACCTTCTCATCTAAAACTGGAGCTGACTGAGAGTACGGTGTTGGATGAGGTCGAAGACACCATTCAAAAGATGCGCGAGTTGAAACTGCTGGGCATCAGTTTTTCGATGGATGATTTCGGCACGGGCTACTCATCCTTGCAATACTTGAAGCGCCTGCCGCTGGACCAGATCAAGATCGACCAGAGCTTCGTGCGCGACATCACCACCGATCCCAACGATGCCATCATCGTGCAGACCATCATCGCGATGACGGAAGCGCTCGGCCTGAACGTCATCGCCGAGGGCGTGGAGACCAAGGCGCAACAGGAGTTCTTGGAGGCGCGCGGATGTCATCAATTCCAAGGCTATTATTTCGCCAGACCCATCCCGATAGACCAGTTCGAGCTTGACCTGAAGGCGGTGAGATGATGCCTATCCGACTCTTCTGGAATAAGGAGGGCAAGTGCGGCGGTGTCACATTGTTGCGCTATAGCGTACTGCCGCTGTTGCTGTGGAGTGCATTGGTCGGGTTGTCGCTATGGGCTTCCTTGCACAGTCTGGAGCATTCCAAGCTCGATATCGCTACCACGCAAGGGCGCGAGGTGTTTCGTCTAGTCGAGGCGATGCGGGTGTGGAATGCGGAACATGGCGGCATCTATGTGGTGCAGACCGAGCGCGACCCACCAAATCCCTATTTGAGCAAAGAGATGCGTGCTTCGGCCACCATCACAGGTCAACCCTTGACCATGCTCAACCCCGCCTACATGACGCGCCAGATATCTGGTGTCATCGAGCGCGAGGCGGGCATCAAGCTTCATCTGACCAGTTTGAAACCCATCAATCCTAATAACAAAGCCACCGAATGGGAGGCTGAAGCACTGCGCCAATTCGAGCAGGCGGGGCTGAAAGAGCGTATCTCTCTTGACCAAACGGAGGGTAAAGATAGTGCGCGTTACATCGCGCCCTTGTTCGTCAAACAGGCTTGCCTCAAATGCCATGAGCAGCAAGGTTACAAATTGAACGATGTACGGGGTGGCTTGAGTGTGCAATGGTCTATCGAGCCGCTCGCCGTCGCGATAGATGCAACGCGAACTCACACCATCGGTGTGCATGTCGTGGTGTGGTTGCTGATCAGCGGGCTATTGATGTTGGCCTTACGCCAGTTGTTGTGCAATCTGAAGACCATCACCGAATCCAAGCAGGCGCTGGTACAAGTGAACGAGCGCCTAGAGGCGACGGTAGAAGCACGTACCCAGCAGTTGAATGACTCGATGCGCACCCTGCGCATGGTGGGCGACATGGCACCCGGCGTGGTGTATCAATATCGTCTGCGACCGGACGGGACGACCTGCATCCCCTATGCCAGCGAGCGTTTCTTCGATCTGTTCGGTGTGCATCCCGCACAGGTGCAGGAGGATGCTTCCGCCGCTTTTGCCACGGTTGATCCCGATGACATCGACGGCATCCTCGCCTCCACCGCTGTCTCGGCGCGCGATATGACACAGTGGCATCACGAGTTCAGAGTGCGACATGCCGATGGCCGGCTCATCTGGGTGTTGGGCGACACCATGCCGCTCAAAGAAGCGGATGGTTCCATCCTGTGGAACGGTTATCTGCGCGACATCACGGAGCGCAAAGAAAAAGAAGCGGCGCTGGCCGAAAGTGAGGAGCAGTTGCGAGTGCTGTTCGAGAGCATGTTGCACGGTGTGGTGTTCCAGAACGAGCGTGGTGAGATCGTCGCAGCCAACCCGATGGCGGAGAAGGTGTTGGGGCTCACCCTCGACCAGATGCAGGGGCGCACTTCCATCGATCCGCGCTGGCGATCCATTCACGAGGATGGCAGTGAATTCCCGGGGGACACCCATCCGGCCATGCAGTCTTTGCGTACAGGCGAACCGGTCAGTGATGTGGTGATGGGCGTGTTCAACCCCGTGGACAATGCGACGCGTTGGATCGCCATCAACGCGATCCCGCAGTTCAAACCGGGCGCGAGCAAACCGTTCGAGGTGTTCACCACGTTCACCGACATCACCGCGCGCAAGCAAGCCGAAGCGGTGCTCAGACGTCACAAGATCATCGTGGATACCGCGCAGGATGGTTTCTGGATGACGGATGCGCAGGGCAACATACAAGAGGTGAACAAGGCCTATGCCGAGATGACCGGCTATTCCATGGAGGAGTTGCGTGGGATGCGTATCGGTGATCTGGAGGCCTCGGAGGATGAAGCGGCGATACGTTCACATATCGAAAAGCTCATTGCGCAAGGCCATGATCTGTTCGAGACGCAGCATCGTCACAAGGACGGCCACACGATCGACATCGAAGTGTCTGCGACCTTCATGCCGGAATCGCAGGTGTTCTTCGTGTTCTGCCGTGACATCCGCGAACGCAAACGTATCGAACGTGCCATGCGCGACCTTGCCTATTACGATGCTCTCACCGGCCTGCCCAATCGCCGCATGTTGAGTGACCGCTTGGCGCAGGCGATGGCGGCGAGCAAGCGCAACAGCCAACATGGCGCATTGATGTTCCTCGACCTAGACAACTTCAAACCCTTGAATGACCAGTACGGGCACGAGGCGGGGGATGTGTTGCTCATCGAAACGTCGAATCGCATCAAACAATGCCTGCGTGAGATCGACACCGTGGCGCGCTTCGGGGGGGACGAGTTCGTGGTGATGCTCACCGAGCTGAGTTTGAACAAGAACATCGCCATCGAGCAGAGCAGGTCGGTGGCGGAGAAGATCAGGGAAGCTATCGGACAGCCTTACGAATTGAGAGTGAGACTGAAGAATGGGACGCAGGTGGTCATCCATCATCGCTGCACCGCCAGCGTGGGTGTGGTCCCCTTCATCAATCACGAGATCAATGAGCAGGACCTGCTCAACTTCGCCGACAAGGCGATGTATCAGGCCAAAAACGATGGGCGAAATCAGGTGTGTATCTTCAGTTAGGCGAGAATCTGCCGATAGTGAGTTCGTAAAGGAAGGGAAAATGTCTAAGTTCAATATCAATTTGCATGAGGCGGTGTATTCACTGTCAGACGCACTCGATCTGGTGGGTGTCACCCACATCCATCATGGCAAGCGCGTGGCCTACATGGCGGCGGAATGTGGCAAACAGATGGGCTGGAAGGGGCAGCGCATGGACGATCTGTTCCAAGCAGCCATCCTGCACGACTGCGGGGTCTCCAAGACCATCGTCCACTCGCGTCTGGCGCAGTTCGAATGGGAGAAGGAGGGCGACCATTGCAGAGTCGGTGCGGTGTTGCTCAATTCTTGCCCCTTGCTGGAACACCTTGCGCCTGTGATTCGCTATCACCACACGCATTGGTCCGAGTTGAAAGACGTGGATCTACCAGAGGAGGTGAAGCTCGCCGCCAATTGCATCTACATGGTGGATAGGGTGGATGTCTTGTCTTTGGGATTCTTGGTGGATCAATCCAACTTACTCCTTGGGCGCGAAGAGATTCGCAAGAAGATACTAGAGAAACGCGGCGATTGGTTCTGCCCAGAGTTGGTGGATGCCTTCATGCAGGTTTCCCTGTCGGAAGCGTTCTGGCTCTCTTTGGAGAACGAGCATGTGTCCGGTTACGTGTCGGTGTGGCTGTCAGACTCCACCCAGCGTGAGATGGATTTCAAAGAACTACGTAGCATCGTGCGCATCTTCTCCTACATCGTCGATGCCAAGAGCTCGTTCACCAAGTCCCATTCGGATGGGGTGGCGCGGCTGTCGCGCTATCTGGGTGAGTCGTTCGCTTTGTCGGAAGAGAGTTGTGAGATGTTGGAGCTGGCTGGTCTGTTGCACGACATCGGCAAACTCAGGCAGCCGGATGAGTTGCTGGACAAGCCCGGCAAGTTGACGCCGACAGAATACGCCCTCATCCAGCGCCATAGTTTCGACACCTACAACATCTTGAAGAACATCAAGGGGTTGGAGAAGGTCACGCAATGGGCGGCGCTGCACCATGAGCGCGCCGATGGCACAGGTTATCCCTACCATCTGCACTCCGATGGCTTGGCGATCGAGGCGCGTATCGTGGCGGTGGCCGATGTGTTCCAAGCCCTAGCGCAAAAACGTCCTTACCGTGAACCGCTGCAACCCGACGAGATCATGGAGATACTCAACGAGATGGTGGATAGCGGTAAGTTGGATAGAGAGGTCGTGATGCATGTCGATCAAGATCTGGAGATGTGCTGGAAGACGGCACTGTGAATCTAAAGAAATGCTGATCGAGTCGTCATCCCCGTGCGGGAACGACGAATAAGATTTAAACAGCGCGTCCTTGAGACGATCAACGCTGAAGCAAGCAGATGCCAAAGCTGCAATGTCAGGGGGATGGTTGCAAATGAGAGCAAAGGACAGCCAGGGTGGGGCGCAGCGTGAGGGCATGAAACTCAATACCCGTTTCCTGCTGTTGCGTGCTGCCATCTTCTTGGTGTTCGCGGTGATGTGCGTGATCGCCTTCCAGTCGATGGTCAGCACCCTCAATGAGCAATGGGGAGAACAGTTCGCCCATCGGCAGGTGTTGTTCGACAAACATCGCACCCTGTCCCCGCTCATCCGCGAGATCAAGTTGGCGCGCCAGATGGCGGCTGAGCCTGCATTGAGAGCTATGGCGTTGCACGAGAACGATATGGCGGTTCGACAGCGCGGACTCGCCGTGATGGAACGCTACCGTATCGAATTCCGCGACCATAGTTACTTCGCTGCCTTTGTCGGTAGCGGTCGATATTATTTCAATGATGCAAACGGCAAGTACATTGGGCGGCAATATCGTTACACCCTGTCGCCCAACGCCAAGAACGATAGATGGTTCTACGCCACGATCAAAGACGGTAAGGACTATCAGCTCAATGTCGATGCTGACCCTAAATTAGGGTTGGTGAATGTGTGGATCAACGTGCTGCTCAAGAATGGAGATGAGGTCGTGGGGGTGATCGGAACCGGGATCGACCTTAGCAGTTTCTTGAAGGAGAGCGTGGGCATCGAGCAAGAAGGGGTGCACAACTTCTTCGTGAATGATGATATGGCGGTGCAACTCTCGGCCGATCCGAAGTTGATCGATTACGCCAGTCTCACCAAGGATTCGAGCGAACGTCTCAAGCTGGATGCCTTATTGGATCGTCCCGCTGATGGGGTACGCGCCCGACAACTGGCTACGGAGTTGCGTAAGGGCACTTCGTCAAATGAGGTGCGCTCCCTGTGGGTCGATTACCAAGGGGAGAAACATCTGTTAGGTATCGCCTATCTGCCCGAAGTGGGCTGGTATGACCTGACCTTGATGGACAAAAAGAGCTTGGCCGTGTTGCATGGCTTCGCATGGTTGCCTGTGGTGTTCGTCCTACTTTTCCTGTTGGCATTGCTAGCCTTGAGTTTCTTTCTGCAACGCTGGGTGCTCACGCCTATCGGTCAATTGCAAAGCGTCGCTGAGGATATCCAGCGCGGTAATCTGAATGTCGAGCCTCCCTTGGTCGGCAAGGGCGAGGTCGCCTCTTTGTCCCAGTCGTTCCGCCATATGGTGGAGGTCGTGCGCAAGACCAATCAGGACTTGGAGCGCAAGGTACAAGAGCGTACGGAGGATCTGCATCGCTTGACGGAAGTGGACCCGCTCACGGGCTTGCTCAACCGACGCGGCATGATGGATAGATTCGAGAAGGAAGTGGCGCGGCAGGCGCGACAGGGCGGAGCGATGGGATTGTTGTTGCTCGACCTCGATCACTTCAAGCAAGTGAACGATACCTACGGTCATGCGGCGGGGGATATCGCCTTGTGCTCCGTGGCCAGCATCTTGAATGCCATGAAGCGTCGTTATGATCACGCTGGACGTTGGGGTGGTGAGGAGTTCCTCGTGTTGTTGCCCGAGTGCGGTAATGAGGATCTGCTCCTCATCGCCGAGCGCATACGCGCTGCGGTATCTATCTTGCGCATCGAGACAGGAACGCAGGTGTTCTCCTTCACGGTGAGCATAGGCGCACATCACCCCAGCACGCCGCAGACACTCGATGCCATGTTGCAGCAGGTGGATAAGGCGCTCTATGTGGCCAAAGCGTCTGGGCGCAACCAAGTCGCATCTTCCTCGTAGTGTTAGGTACTGATGAGTAAGTCAGCTCTTTCGATCATGCGAGCACTGCTTGCCTTCTTCGCTTTGTTCGCGCTGTCCACTGCGTTCGCGGCGGATCATACGGTGCGTATCGGTGTGTTGTCTTTCCGTCCCTTGGAGCAGACACAGGCGCAGTGGCGTCCTATGGCGGATTATCTGAATGCACGTATTCCCGAGCATCACTTCAGTATCCGTACCCTGTACTACAAAGATCTGGATCTGGCGGTGGCTCGCCATGAATTCGATTTTGTCCTGACGAACCCTGAGCACTACATCGCGCTTCGAGCCCAGCACAACCTATCCGCCGTCGCTACGCTGATGCCCTTGGTAGAAGGGCATCCTGTCACTCGCTTCGGCGGGGTCATCTTCACGCGGTCGGATCGTGCGGGCATCCGAACACTCAATGATCTGGCGGGGAAGGTCGCAGCCTCGCCCGCCGAACACTCGCTGGGTGGCTATCTGATGCAGCGCTGGATGCTGTACAAAGAGGGAGTGGGCATCGAGGAATTGGATAGTGTCTATTTCACGGGTATGCCACACGACAAGGTCGTGACTGAAGTGTTGGAAGGGCGTGCAGATGTTGGTTTCATCCGCACCGGAATCTTGGAGAGCATGGTGCGGGAAGGCAAGTTGAAGTGGGATAGTGTCAAGCTCATCAACCGGCAACCCGAGGGTGCGTTCCCACAACAATATTCGACCGATCTTTATCCGGAGTGGCCGATCGCCGCCATGCCTGAACTGCCCAGCCGCTTGGTCAAACGGGTGACGCTCGCGTTGTTGCATATCGGCCCCCATGAGGAAGTCGCGAAGAATGGCGGTTTCTTTGGTTTCGCTCCGGCGGAGAATTACGCGGCGGTAGAGGCGATGTTGGTCAGTCTGAAACTCAATCCAGATCGTGCGCAGGCATTCGATCTGCGCGATGTGATGCGCAAGTATGCGATCGAGTCCATGAGTATCGGTTTGCTGGTGCTGCTGGCGATGGTGACGGCTGCGCTGTATCTGGCCAGACAGAACCGCTTGTTGCGATCCAGTGACCGTGAGCGCGCCAGATTGGATGAGGATCTGCGCTTGGCGAATGCCTCGCTGGAAGAGAAGGTGGCGCTGCGTACACAAGAGCTGCGTGAGAGCGAGTTGCGCTTCCGTCATATGTTCGAGCGACATTCATCCCCCATGTTGTTGATCGAGCCTAGTGGTGGCGAGATCGTGGATGCGAATCAGGCTGCATGTAAGTTCTATGGTTATGTCCTTACTGAGATGCAAGGCATGAACATCGCGCATATCAATACCTTGTCGCCAGAAGAGGTCGCTGAGGAGCGTCGCCGAGCCAAACAGCAGGAACGTAATTATTTCGTCTTCCAACATCGTCTTGCGGATGGCGACTCGCGCACTGTCGAGGTGTACTCGTCCCCGGTCGATGTGGAGGGAAGGTCGCTCTTGTTCTCCATCATCCACGACATCACAGAACGGAAATCGTTGGAAGATAAGATGCATGATCTCGCCTTCTATGATCCGTTGACCCGCTTGCCGAATCGTCGTTTGTTGCTAGACCGTTTGGGGATGGCCTTGAATGATTGCGCCCGCACCCGTCGCTATGGTGCGCTACTTTTCCTGGATCTGGATCACTTCAAGATGCTCAACGACCTGCATGGGCATGATGTCGGCGACCAGTTGTTGGTGGAGGTGTCAGACCGCATCTTGAATTGCATACGTGAACAGGATAGCGCGGCCCGTTTCGGGGGGGACGAGTTCGTGGTGATGTTGGAAGGACTGTCTGAACACATGACCGAAGCGGTGGTGCAGGCAGAGGTGGTGGCAGAGAAGATCCGCGAATCGCTGGCGAAACCGTATTCGTTGAAGCATCTCGCGGGTGCACTGGTAGACATGGAATACATCACTCACCATTGCTCATCCAGTATCGGTGTCACCCTGTTCCGAGACCAAGTGGAGAGTCTGGAGCAATTGTTGAAATGGACGGATATGGCGATGTATCGGGCCAAGGAGGCGGGGCGCAACACCATCCGTTTCTTCGATCCCGAGATGCAGACCGCCATCGAGTTGCGGGCGACGCTGGAGAATGATCTGCGTGTCGCATTGGAACAGGGTCAGTTCCAACTGTTCTATCAGGTGCAGGTGAATGCCAACCGCCGCCCGCAAGGGGCGGAGGTGTTGTTGCGCTGGTTGCATCCCGAACGCGGCATGGTGTCACCCGCTCAATTCATTCCTTTGGCGGAAGAGACGGGGCTGATCTTGCCTATCGGTGCTTGGGTGCTGGATACGGCGTGTGCCCAGATCAAACGATGGGAGCGCGAACTTCCCTTCCGCGACCTGACCTTGGCAGTCAACGTGAGTGCCAAGCAATTCCGTCAGCCTGATTTTGTGGCACAAGTGCAAAGCATGATCGCGCGGCATGGGATCAATCCGATGTCGCTCAAATTGGAATTGACTGAGAGTCTGGTGTTGGATGATGTGGGCGACACGATCACCAAGATGAGGGCATTGAAAGACATCGGCGTGATGTTCTCGATGGATGACTTTGGCACGGGGTATTCCTCACTTTCCTATCTGAAGCGGCTGCCGCTGTCTCAACTGAAGATCGACCAGTCTTTCGTGCATGATCTGGCTACCGATTTTGCGGATATGGTGATGGTGATGACCATCGTCGACTTGGGCATGAACTTCGAGGTGGATGTGATCGCCGAAGGCGTGGAGACGGAGGCGCAGTTCAAGTTGCTACATCGCTATGGTTGCGCCAGTTTCCAAGGTTATCTGTTCAGCAAACCCGTCCCTGTTGCGGAATTCGAAGCGGTGGTCACCCATTATTTTCTCAAGTAGGCAGGAACTATTCTTGTCCTCGTAGGGTCTTTAGCCGCCAGCCAGTTTTGGTTAGTCGAGGATGGCTGGACTGTCAAGTTGGCAAATCCCAGAACCGCGTTAGAATCGCGCCCGTTTTTGAACGAGTGGAATTAGAGATGGAACAAAAGAACAAGCAGATCAAGATATGGGACGTGCCAGTGCGTCTGTTCCATTGGTCTTTGGTGTTGGGCTTCGTGTTGGCCTATATCTCGGCCGAGGTTGGTATCTTAGATGCTCATGTACTCATTGGTTATTTCTTGATCGCGTTGCTGGTGTTCCGCGTGCTGTGGGGTTTCATCGGTACTCAGTATTCACGTTTCCATTCCTTCCTGTTCTCGCCAGCCGAAACGATGGGCTACGTAAAGTCTATCCGTGCGGGTCAACCTGCCCACTATTACGGACACAATCCGGCTGGTGCGCTGATGGTGTTCGGCTTGTTGGCCTTGTTGGCGGCCATCTTCATGTCTGGTTTGGTGACGCTGGCGACAGTGGATTACGAGGGGCCGTTGCTGTTTCTGGCGAACCAAGTGAGTGACGACACCAGTTATTTCTTCCGCCATGCGCATGATTTCTTCGTCGATGTCGCATTGCTATTGATACCACTGCATTTGCTGGGAGTGATCTCGGGCAGCATCCAACATAAAGAGAATTTGGCTAGGTCTATGGTCACTGGCATGAAGAACGTAGCACCCGATTCAACACATCAATAAAACTTCAGCACTAGATAGGGAGGCAGTAATGCAATTGAAGCGATTTTTTAGAACAGGGTCGGCAGGCATCGCGCTATTGCTCATGGCGGGCGCGGTACATGCGCAAGACATCAGTTTGAATCTGCCAGCGCAGACGTATGTGCGGAACGCAGGTTCGTTCATGTTGGCAGCCAACGAGACTGATGTGCTGGTGAAGAAGGAGTCCGCACCTGTCGTTACCGCACCGAAAGAGCCTTATGAGCCACCCTTGCTGTCAGGTAGCAACACGCACTTGGCATTGGGGCTGGCGACCATCGTTGCGGCTGGATTGACGGCAGTGACTGCTCCAGAGGAGAACGAGGGCGCAATTCCTGCGAACTACAAGAGAGACACAAATGGTGCTCATGCCCAGTTAGCCAAAGCCACGGTGGCATTGGCTGCTGCCACGATCGCCAGCGGTTTGATCGTGCATTGGGATGACTTCCATTTTGAAGATGGTTTCTCCGACCCAGACAATCTGCACGCGTTGTTGGGTGTGACAGGTGCTGCCTTGATGGCCTATGCCGTCAACAAATCGGCCAACTCGTCCGTTCCGGTCAGCCATGCGGGTGTCGCTGAACTCGGCGCGCTGGGCATGATCGTAGCGATCAAGTTGACGTGGTAATGGAGAAGACAATGAAAAAGACATTCGCACTATTTTGTTTCACTGCACTGTTCACGACAGTTGCATACGCTTCTCCTGCCACTGATTCATTGTTGGCTAAATACAAGGCAGAGGGCGCGACCAAGACGGACGTAGCCAAGGCCAAGAAGGATTGGACGACTGAAGTCGTGGTGGAGGGGGAGAAGATGTCTTGCTCCACTTGCCATGGCACTGATTTCACCAAGGCGGGTAAACATCATAAGACTGGCAAGGTGATCGAAGCGATGTCGCACAAAGTGACCGCCGATCGCTACACCGAAGAAAAGAAGATCGAGAAATGGTTCAAGCGTAACTGCAAGGATGCTTGGGGTCGTGAGTGCACGGCACAAGAAAAAGCAGATTTCTTGACCTTCCTCATCGCACAATAAGTTAGGAGATAGACGATGCAAATGAAATCGAAGATGGCCGCCCTGCTGACTGGTTTATTGTTGAGCAGTGGCGCTGTAATGGCAGAGGAAAATTTGGCTGAAGCGATGTTCTCTCCATTGCGCCAGAAGGAAGTGAATCCAGTCAAAAACAAACTTTATAAGGACGAGTGTGGTTCTTGCCACTTCACCTATCAACCGGGTTTGTTACCGACTGCCTCATGGGAGAAGTTACTGAACGAGAAAGCGTTGGCCGATCACTTTGGCGAGAACGCCGAACTGGAGAAAGCCGACCTCGCTGAGATATACGACTTTGTGATGGAGAATGCGGCTGACAAGTCTTATTACAAGCGCGCACGCAAGATAGCCAAGGCGACTGAAGGTATCGAAGCGCCTTTGCGTATCACCGAAGTGCGTTACATCAAACGCAAGCATCACGAGATTCCAGAAAACATGATCAAGGGCAACAAGGATGTGAAGTCCTTGAGCTATTGCGACGCTTGTCACACCCAAGCTGACAAGGGCGTGTTCGATGAAGACACTGTCAAGATCCCCAACTTTCCTGATTGGGATGATTGAGGTATTTGAGTAGCGATATCCATCAAGGGCAGCTTAGGCTGCCCTTTTCATTGCGATACAGGTCTAGGCCGAGATATAGACCAAACGGCATATGGTTCTGCAACGACATGGCGGCTATAGTGCGCGTGGCGCTGTTCTGGGAGAAGGGCGTGGTGCTGGTGATGACTCGCTGGCTTACATGGATCGAGAGAGGATGGATATGCAGACGCATCAACAACCGCAAGAACACGCTTTTGAATTCACCGGCAACGGATGGGAATACTTCAAGATATGGATCGTCAATCTGCTGCTTAGCATCCTGACACTAGGCATCTATAGCGCATGGGCGAAAGTGCGTCGCCTGCAATATTTTTACCGCAACACCCGTTTGGCCGATGCCAGCTTCGAGTATCACGGACTGCCCATGTCCATCCTCAAGGGGCGCCTCATCGCCTTCGGTCTGCTGCTGATCTATTACGCCGCAGGGGCGATCAGTCCGGTGTTGGCGATCATCGCCTTCATTCTCATCGCCGCTATCGTGCCTTGGATGATCGTGCGTTCCTTGCGCTTCAAGCTGCGAAACAGTAGCTATCGCGGTTTGCGTTTCTCTTTCTCAGGGAGTGACGCAGCGGCTTATACCGTGTTCCTGTTGTTCCCTTTCCTCACCTTGCTGACCTTGTCTGGATTGGCCCCGTTCACTCATCAGCGCATCAAGCAATACCAACATGGCAACAGCCAATTCGGCGACACCTATTTCAGTTTCGATGCGACGGTGGGGAGCTTCTACGGCGTCTATCTGCGTATGTTGGGCATGTTCGTAGGACTTGGCGTGGTGTCGGGCATCTTAGTCGCAGTGGGGTTGCCGCTCATCTTGGTACTCTTGCCTGTGGCCTATCTGTTCATCGCTGGTTATTACGCCGTGCGCCTGCCCAATCTGATCTGGAGTGGCACGGGCTTGGGTGAACATGCTTTCTATAGCCGCTTAGAGATCAAGCCCTACGTTTGGATCTTCTTCACCAACATGCTGGGCATCATCTTCACGCTGGGGTTGTTCGTTCCTTTCGCGCAGATCCGCATGATGAAATACAAGATCGAGAACATGGGCTTGTTGGCACAAGGCGATCTGGCGGAATTCTGTGCAGGCCAATCGCAAGATGCCAATGCCACCGGCGAAGAGACCGCCGAGATGTTCGATCTGGACATCTCGTTATAATTTTCAATAATCGCGAAGTGATTCGATTGCCCTTTCTCCCGCTTGCGGGGGAAAGTTGGATAGGGGGATGCGTGATTTCAGCTCGTTATTTCGATGGCAAGACCACCGCCGCAAAAGCGGTGGAGCTTTCATTAGTAGGACAAGAGTGGGTATTGCGAGGCGACGATCTCGAACTGCGCTATCCACTTTTACAAACTCAAATCTCAGAACGCCTAGGCAACACGCCGCGCCTGCTGACCTTCGCAGATGGTGGCCATTGCGAGGTAACCGATCACGTGGCACTCGATCAAATGTTGGAGGCTGCAGGTGTGCGCCGCTCGTGGGTGGATGGCATGCAGCACAGTCTGGGATGGGCCTTGCTTGCCTCGCTCGCTATCGTTGCCGTCCTGATCGCATCGTATGTCTATCTATTGCCGTGGAGCGCAGGCGTCATCGCCCAGCGCGTACCCGATGCCGTGCTGCAAAAGATGGGCAGTTCGACTTTGGATACGTTGGACAAACTCATGCTACAACCGAGTAAGTTGGATGCAACGCGGCAACAAGCGTTGACTGCCGCCTACGCCAAGTTACAGCCCCTGCCAGATTCCAAGATGAGTTATCACATCGTGTTCCGTAGTTCGCCGCGCATGGGGCCGAACGCGTTCGCCCTGCCTGACGGTACCATCGTGATGTTGGATGAGTTGGTCGCCTTGACGGAGAAGGATGACGAGATCGTCGCCGTGTTGGCGCACGAGCGCGGACACATCGAACAGCGCCACGCCATGCGTATGGTGCTGCAAAGCTCTGCGGTCGGCTTGGTGATGACTTGGTATATGGGCGATGTCAGCAGCTTGCTGGCGACCGTGCCCGCCGTGATCTTGCAAGCCAGTTACTCGCGCGACATGGAGCGCGAATCGGACGAATATGCCGAGCGCACCTTGCAGCTCAACGGCTTATCGCCCTGTTTGTTGGCGACGGCGCTGGAGAAGTTGGAAGCCGCTCATCTTTCACGCAATGAAAAGACGAGATCGACTCAAGATGAGGCGATGGATTACCTTTCCAGCCATCCTGCGACCCCAGAACGCATCCAGCAGATGTGCCCTGAATGGCGGTAGTCATTGGGCTGCGTGGTATCATCGCGCCCTATGAAAAATCCAACTGACACCCTGCATCGCTTCCTATTCGAACACCTGCCGATACGCGGCGAAGTCGTGCGTCTCGACAGTGTCTGGCAATCCGTCATCGAACGTCACGACTATCCACCTGTGTTGAAGAACCTGATGGGAGAGCTATGTGCCGCTGCCGTCCTGCTATCGGCCACGCTCAAGTTGCAAGGCTCCATGGTGTTGCAGATACATGGCAAAGGCGCGGTCAAACTGTTGGTGGTGGAATGCACGGGCGACCTTGAAGTGCGCGCCACGGCCAAGTGGGATGGCGACTTGGCTCAAGGCACATTGCAAGATTTGGTGGGTGACGGACGCTTTGTCATTACACTCGACCCGAAGGATGGCAATCAAGCTTACCAAGGCATCGTCGCCCTCGAAGGCGACACCATCGCCGAGATATTGCAGAACTACATGACGCGCTCTGAGCAATTGGAGACACGGCTGTGGTTGGCAGCAGATGAAAAAGTAGCGGCAGGGATGTTGCTGCAGAAATTGCCTGAGAAGGATGAGTCACATGATGCTGATGCATGGGGTAGGGCGGGCCAATTGGCCGATACCCTCAAGCCAGAAGAGCTACTGCAACTGCCAGCAGCGGAGTTGATCCATCGCCTCTACCACGAGGAAGACATCCGTCTGTTCGAAGCACAGACCATCGTATTCCAGTGCGCGTGTTCACGCGAGAACGTGGGGCGCATGTTGCAGATGCTGGGAAGGGAAGAGGTCGGTGCTATCCTCGCTGAGCGTGGCGAGATCGAAGTGCACTGCGAATTCTGCAACGAGCGTTATGTGTTCGACTCAGTCGATGCCGAAGCGGTGTTCATCGAAGCGGCGACGATAAGTTCCAACAAGACCTTACATTAAGCCAGTTCGAGCATACTCAACGCCACCGCCTCGGCCACTTCGATGCCGTCGATGGCGGCTGACATGATGCCTCCCGCGTAACCCGCCCCTTCGCCTGCTGGATACAAACCCTTGGTGTTCAAGCTCTGATAACTCGCGTCACGTTTGATGCTGACGGGCGATGAGGTGCGCGTCTCCACGCCGGTGAGGATGGCATCGTGCATGGAGAAGCCTTTGATGCTCTTCTCGAACGCGGGCAATGCCTCGCGCACGGCGTCGATCACATAGTCTGGTAATGCAGTGGAGAGATCGCCCAGTGTGACGCCCGGTGTGTAGGAGGGCAGTACTTCGCCCAGCTTGGTAGAAGGACGCTGTGCGATGAAATCGCCGACCAGTTGTGCGGGAGCGTTGTAGTTGCTGCCGCCTAATACGTAAGCACGGCTTTCCCACTGACGTTGGAACGCTATCCCTGCCAGTGGGCCGTCGGGATAGTCAGCGGGCGTGATGCCCACCACGATGCCGCTGTTGGCGTTGCGTTCGTTGCGCGAGTATTGGCTCATGCCGTTGGTGACTACGCGTCCTTCTTCGGAAGTCGCTGCCACCACGGTGCCGCCGGGGCACATGCAGAAGCTATATACCGAGCGTCCGTTGCTGGCGTGGTGCACCAGCTTGTAATCCGCTGCACCGAGGAGCGGGTTGCCCGCGTTTCTGCCGAAGCGTGCCGCGTCGATGAGTGATTGCGGATGTTCGATACGGAAGCCGATGGAGAAGGGCTTGGCCTCCATGTACACGCCGCGCTGGTGCAACATCTCAACTGTGTCGCGTGCGCTATGGCCGACGGCCAGCACCACATGCTGCGTGGCGATGTGGTCGCCGTTCGCCAAGGTCACGCCGCGTACTTGGCTATCGTCTATCTCGATATCGCTCACGCGACTTTGGAAACGTACCTCGCCGCCTAGTTCGATGATCTTCGCGCGCATCACTTCCACCATGCCGACCAAGCGGAAGGTGCCGATGTGCGGCTTGCTCACGTATTCGATCTCGGGGGGCGCACCGGCCAAGATGAATTCTTTTAACACCTTGCGGCTGTAGTGCTTGGGGTCTTTCACCTGGCTGTACAACTTGCCGTCGGAGAACGTACCCGCACCGCCTTCGCCGAACTGCACGTTCGATTCCGGGTTCAACTCATGTTTGCGCCACAAACCCCAGGTGTCTTTGGTGCGTTCCCGTACTTCTTTGCCGCGCTCTAGGATGATGGGGCGGAAGCCCATCTGCGCCAGTATCAATCCGGCAAACAAGCCACATGGCCCAGTACCGATGACGACAGGGCGTTCTGCCAATCCTTTGGGTGCTTGAGCAACAGGGTGATAGCTAATGTCCGGTGCGACCTTCACATGCAAGTCGTTCTTGAAACGAAGTAATACTTTGGCTTCGTTTGCCACCTCTACATCCAAGGTGTAGATGAACAGGATGGCCGAGGGTTTGCGCGCATCGTAGCCGCGACGGAACAGGGTGAAGCCCTTTAATTCGTCCACGCGGATACCGAGACGCTTGATGATCGCGTCATGGATGGCGTGTTGTGGATGGTCGAGCGGAAGCTTGATTTCAGTGAGTCTTAGCATGGTCGCTATTCTAACTTATCGGAACTACGATATCCTTCGCGCCTGAATTGAAAATGTGAAATCCAACCGTATGGCAAAAGCAAAGACGATCTATTCCTGTACCGAGTGCGGCGGGCAATCTCCCAAGTGGCAGGGCCAGTGTCCGCATTGCGATGCGTGGAATACCTTGGTGGAATCAGTGGCGGAAGCGCTGCCTGTAGCAGGTAAGAATCGCTTCAGTGCCTTGGCTGCCTCGGGCAAATTGCAGCAACTGGCGGAGGTGGAAGCCAGCGAAGTGTCGCGTACGCCTACGGGCATCGCCGAGTTCGATCGCGTGCTGGGCGGCGGCTTGGTGGAAGGTGGGGTGGTGCTCATCGGCGGTGATCCCGGCATCGGCAAATCCACCCTGTTGCTACAAGCCTTGGCACACCTGTCCCAATCACAAAAAGTCCTCTACGTCAGTGGCGAAGAATCGGCACAGCAGATCGCCTTGCGCGCCAAGCGTCTTTCGCTAGATGCGCGTTCGGTCAATCTGCTACCTGAGATCCAGCTAGAAAAGATCCAAGCCACGATTGCCAATGAGAAGCCCGATGTCGTGGTGATCGACTCCATTCAGACCGTGTATTCCGAGCAACTCACCTCCGCACCGGGTTCGGTGGCACAGGTGCGCGAATGTGCGGCACAACTGACACGATTGGCGAAGAGCAACGGCGTCACTATCATCCTTGTTGGTCATGTCACCAAAGAAGGCGCGCTGGCCGGTCCGCGCGTGTTGGAGCACATCGTCGATACCGTGCTGTATTTCGAGGGAGACACCCATTCCAGCTTCCGTCTCATCCGCGCGTTCAAGAACCGTTTCGGTGCAGTGAACGAGTTGGGTGTTTTTGCCATGACCGAAAAAGGTCTGCGCGAAGTGAGCAATCCATCCGCGCTATTCTTATCGCAGCACGGCACCCAAGTGCCAGGCTCCTGCGTGATGGTCACACAAGAAGGCACGCGTCCGCTGTTGGTCGAGATCCAAGCGCTGTTGGATGCGTCTCATGCACCCACACCGCGCCGCCTGTCGTTAGGTCTGGAGCAGAATCGTTTGGCGATGTTGTTGGCGGTGTTGCACCGCCACGCAGGCATCGCCTGCTTCGATCAGGATGTGTTCATCAACGCGGTGGGCGGAGTGAAGATCACCGAACCGGGCGCTGACTTGGCGGTGTTGCTCGCCATAGTGTCGTCACTCCGCAGCAAGCCTCTTCCAGAAAAGATGGTGGTGTTCGGTGAAGTCGGGCTGGCAGGCGAAGTGCGTCCTGTGCAGCGCGGGCAAGAGCGACTTAAAGAAGCGGCCAAACTGGGCTTCACTCACGCCATCATCCCCAAAGCCAACGCGCCAAAACACAAGATAGAAGGCATGACCATCATCGCGGTGGATAGGGTGGATGAAGCTGTGGAGAAGATGCGCTAACGGCATTTTTCCTAAGGTTATTCCACAGCATGGTCAGATTATTTCTGCTGAATGGTCACGATTGTCCATTGCTTATCGCTACCTTGCGTCATCTCAAAACGTACTTCATCGCCCACCTTGATGTTGTTTTGAATGGGTTTGAGTAGGCTGAACCACATGGTCATCGCAGGCCAATTTAGTGCGGCGATGGGTTCGTGTGTGATTTGAATCTTGTTGGCCTGCAAGGCTTTCACCACTCCCGTCGCGTGTTGTGTTGCGCTGTGTGACGACATGTCGTGGCGCATTTCATGTGTGTGAGAGGCAGCTTGAGCCAGGCTGATGGCAGATAGAAGGGCGAATGTGAGTGTCAGAGTTCTCATGGATATTCCTTTGAATGAATGGATGAAGCATTTGCAGTAAGGCTAGGTTTTTTTATCAACGCATAAATCACCGGGATCACCAGCAGCGTCAATACCGCTGAGGAGACCATGCCGCCCACCATCGGTGCGGCGATGCGGCGCATCACTTCAGAACCGGTGCCGCTGCTCCACAGGATGGGCAACAGACCCGCCATGATGGCGACCACCGTCATCATCTTGGGGCGCACGCGTTCCACTGCGCCGTGCATGATGGCTTGTTGTAGATCGACAGCGCTTGGCTGACGGTCTTCGCTACGACAACGAGTTTGAACATCCTGCCATGCGTGTTCCAGATAGATGAGCATCACCACGCCGGTCTCCGCTGCCACACCCGCCAGCGCGATGAAGCCGACCGCCACCGCCACGCTCAGGTTGTAGTCCAGCAGCCACAATAGCCACACACCGCCGACCAGTGCGAACGGAACCGACAGCATCACCACCAGCGATTCCGTGACGCGTTTGAAATTGAGATACAGCAACAGGAAGATGACGAGCAGCGTGATAGGGATCACGATCTTCATCTTCGCAGCGGCGCGTTCCATGTACTCGAACTGACCACTCCACGTGGCGTAATAGCCGGGTGGGAACTTCACTTCGGCTGCCACCGCGTTGCGCGCCTCATCCACGTAGGAGCCGATGTCGCGTTCGCGGATGTCTACGTAGATGTAGGCGGAGAGCAGGGCGTTCTCAGTGCGGATGGCGGGCGCGCCTTTGCTCAAGCTCACCTTGGCGAGTTGGCCGAGCGGAATCATCGCTCCATCCGATGTGGTGACCAACACCTCGCGCGCGATCTGTTCCGGCGTGCTGCGCATGTCTCGTGGATAACGCACATTCACACCGAAGCGTTCCAGCCCTTCCACCGTGGTGGTCACGTTCTCGCCACCCAAGGCAGTGGCGATGACATCTTGCACCTCACCCATCGTCAGGCCGTAGCGCGCCAAGGCCAGTCGGTCAGGTTCGATGTTGAGATAGAACCCGCCGGTGATACGTTCGGCGTAGGCGCTACTGGTGCCCGGTACTTTTTTCACCACCGCTTCGATCTCCTTGGCCAGACGCTCCATCTCGTCCAGATCCTTGCCGAACACCTTGATGCCGATGGGGGTGCGGATACCGGTTGAGAGCATGTCGATGCGTGCCTTGATGGGCATCGTCCACGAGTTGGCCACGCCGGGGAATTGCAGCGCCTTATCCATCTCGGCGATGAGCTTGTCGGTATCCATGCCGTCGCGCCATTCCTCTTGAGGTTTGAGGTTGATGACCGTCTCAAACATCTCCAACGGCGCGGGGTCGGTGGCGCTCTGTGCGCGTCCTGCCTTGCCGTACACCGATGCCACTTCGGGGAAGCTCTTGATGATCTTGTTCTGTGTCTGCAACAACTCGGCGGCTTTGGTCGCTGACATGCCGGGCAGCGCAGTGGGCATGTAAAACAACGTGCCTTCGTTCAGCGTCGGCATGAACTCGCTGCCCAGTTTCAGCGCGGGATAGGCGGACAACAACATCGCACCAACAGCGATGCCAAGTGTGGCGTTTTTGTGTTGCAGTACCCATGCGATGAGGGGGCGGTAAGCGGCGATCATCCAGCGGTTCAGGGGATTCTCCGATTCCGGTTTTATCTTGCCTTTGATGAACAGCAGCATCAGTACTGGAACCAGTGTCACGGAGAGTAATGCCGCACCCGCCATGGCGAAGGTCTTGGTGAAGGCCAGCGGTGCGAACAGTCGTCCCTCCTGTGCTTCTAGTGTGAACACCGGCAGGAAGGAGACGGTGATGATGAGTAGGGAGAAGAAGAGGGAAGGGCCGACTTCTTTGCATGCTTTCAATATTGCAACGAATCGCGATTCATCTTCCGTCATCCGTTCCAAATGTTTATGCGCGTTCTCGATCATCACGATAGCCGCATCCACCATCGCACCTATGGCGATGGCGATGCCGCCCAGACTCATGATGTTTGAGTTCAGATTGAGGAAACGCATGGCGATGAAGGCAATGAGCACGCCGATGGGCAGCATCACGATGGCGACCAAGGCACTGCGAGCATGCATCAGGAACAGCATGCATACCAGCGCTACGATCAATCCTTCTTCCAGCAAGGTATGCTTCAACGTGGTAATGGCGCGCTGTATTAGTTCGGAGCGGTCATACACCGCTTGGATGCTGACACCTTCTGGCAGTCCCGGCGTGATCTCGGCGATCTTAGCTTTGACGTTCGCGATCACCTCCAGCGCGTTCTGGCCGTAACGCGCCATGGCGATACCGGACACCACTTCGCCTTCGCCGTTGAGTTCGGTCAGGCCACGCCGCTCGTCCGGCCCCAGTTCCACGCGCGCGATGTCGCGCAGCAGTACTGGCGTGCCGCGTTCGGCTTTCACCACCAGATTCTCGATATCTGCCTTACCGCGCAGATAACCACGACCGCGCACCATGTACTCGGTCTCTGCCATCTCCACCACGCGTCCGCCGACATCGCGGTTTCCATCACGTATGACTTGCGACACCTTGCTCAGCGGGATGCCGTAGGCGCGCAGCTTCACCGGATCGACCGTGACCTGATATTGCTGCACGAAGCCGCCGATGGAGGCGACTTCGGCCACGCCGTGCGCCTTGGTGAGCTGATAGCGCAAGTACCAGTCCTGCATGGTGCGTAGTTCGGCCAGGTCATGCTTGTCGCTGAGGACGGCGTATTGATACACCCAGCCTACGCCGCTGGCGTCCGGCCCGAGTTGCGGGGACACACCTTGAGGCATGCGCCCAGCGATGCTGTTGAGATATTCCAGCACACGCGAACGCGCCCAGTAGATGTCGGTGCCGTCCTCGAAGATCACATACACGAAGGAAGCGCCGAAGAAGGAGAAGCCGCGCACCACCTTGGATTTAGGCACCGACAACATCGCCGTGGTGAGCGGATAAGTGACTTGGTCTTCCACCACCTGCGGTGCTTGTCCCGAGTATTCCGTATAGACGATGACTTGCACATCGGATAGATCAGGCAGCGCATCCAGCGGTGTCTTCACCAGCGCATAGATACCCGCCAGTGTGATGAACAGCGTGGCGAGCAGAACCAGAAAACGGTTGCGCGCCGACCAGTCGATTATGTTGGAGAGCATGTCAGTGTCCCTCGTGTTTAGCTTGCAGTTTGGTGATGACCCATTCACCTTCGCCACGTTCGACGATCTCGAAGTCGATAGGGCTGCCTGCTTTGACGTTCGCCACCAGTGAAGGATTAGCCAACGCGAAGTCCATCGTCATGCTGGGCCATTTGAGTGCAGGGATCGGGTCGTGCGTGATGCTCACTGTACCGTCCGCGTTGAGTGCTTCGAGGATGCCGTGCGCCTGATGGCCGACGGTCTTTTGCGTAGCCTGCGCTTTGGTGGAAGTTTCGCCCATGCCACTCAATGCCGCTTTGAGATTGCTCTCCGAGTCGATCAGGAAGTTGGCCGAGGTGACGACCTGCTCGCCTTCCGCAACGCCGCTCAACACTTCGACGTAGTCATTGCTGCGCCCCCCAAGGCTGACGCTACGTGGCTCAAAACGTCCCTCAGCTAAACGCACCAGTACGACTTGCTTTGTGCCGCTGTCGATCACGGCTGATGTCGGCACAGTCAGCACCTTGCTACCTTTAGCCGCCGAAATGGTTGCATTGGCGAACATGGCAGGTTTGAGCAGTGTCTTCGGATTGGCTACCTGCATGCGTACTTGCAAGGTGCGCGTCGCGCTGTTCATCGTCGGATAGATGAAATCGACTTTGCCGTCGAACGTGCGCTCCGGATAAGCATCGACTTTTATCTGCGCCGTGCTGCCCAGTTTGAGTTGCCCGATGTCCTGCTCCGGCACTTCGGCGACGACCCAAACGGAAGAGAGGTCGGCGATCTGGTACAACACCTCGCCCGGCATGAAGCGCATGCCTTGCACGGCTTTTTTCTCCAGCACGATGCCTGACTCTTTAGCGTGGTAGGTGATGCGGTTACCGTTCAGCTTGGCATCGCTGACATCCAAATTTTTCAGGCGTGTGGCGGTAGCATCGGCCAAGCGTTGCATGCTGCGTTTGGCTTCCTCATCCGCGTCTTTCATGGCGACCAAGCCTTGTGCGGCCAGCGTCTGTTCGCGTTGTGCCGACACCAGTTCTGGGCTGTACACATCGAACAGTGCCTGTCCTTTTGAAACAAGTTGCCCTGTGGTGTTCACATGCAGACGTTCCACCCAGCCTTCGAATTTCGGTGCGATGGTGTAGGTGCGACGCTCGTCGATCTCAATACGGCCTGTCACGCGCAAGCTGCTGTTCAATTCACGCAGGGTCGTTGCTTCGCTCTTAACGCCGAGCTTCTGCACCTTGTCGACGCTGATGTTGATGGAGGATGTGGATTGTTCCTCGCCTTCATACACGGCGACGTAATCCATGCCCATCGAATCTTTCTTGGGTACCGGCGAGGTATCCGCCAAGCCCATCGGGTTGCGGTAATACAGCACTTTGCGTCCCGACTCTGTGTTGGAGGCCGATTGCACGGCAGTCCTGCTTTGTGTGCCGAACCAGTAAGCCGTGGCGGCGACAGCCAGCAACAGAACGGCAGCGGTGATTTGTTTGGTCGCGGTGTTCATCATTCTTCTCCCAGAGACTTCTCGATGTCGGCTAGACGCAATTGCATGTCGGTCTGCGCTTGCAGGTGTTGCTGTTTGGCTTTGAGGATCTGTTTCTGCGCTTCGATGAGCATGCTGAAAGACACTTTGCCCGTTTCGTATCCAGCCAATGCCGACTGATAGGTGAGCTCTGCTTGCGGTAGCAACCGTGTCGCAATGAGTGATTCGGTGCGGCGCGCCGATTCAAGTGCTGACAGTGCCTCAGAGAGTTCCGATTGCATCTGGTCGAGCAGCGCCTGTTTGCGTGCCGTCGAAGCAGACAGCATGGCCTCGGTCTCACCCTCTTGTGCGCGGCGCGACGATTGCTGCAAGGGGATGTTCAATTCCAACATCAAGTCCCATTGTTTGATCGTGTTGCCGCTCTGGGTGGGCGCGACGCCAAGGGTGAAATCGGGATAGCGTTTGGCGTAGATCAGCTCGCGACTCTTTTCTGCGGATTGGATGTCCGCCTCGGCGATGCGCAGTTGCGGATTGCGGACGCGTAGCTGTTCTAGCAAAGTCGCTTCGTCGAGGGAAGCGGGCGAGGGTATGTTGCGCAGTTGCTCTGGATCGGCGAGAGGCGCGCTCGTTGGGCGCGATAGCAGGGCATTGAGACGCGCATGGCTGTGATGATGTTCGTTCTGCAATGCGATGAGTTCGCCGCGTAGCAAGGTCTTTTCCAGTTGCACTTGGATCACATCCTGTTGGGTGGCTAGGCCATGTGCATAACGGTTTTGCACGATCTGTTCCATGTTGTCCAGCAAGTCCAAGGTCTGCTGCGTTAGGCGTTCGCTTGCGGCGGTGTAGTGATTCATCGCATAAGCCTGCTTGATGCGGTTCGCAAGTTCAGTCCAAGTCGCGGCCATCTGCCCATCGGCCTGAGCCATCTTGGCTTCTGAAACCTCGCGTTGCAGTCCGCGTTTGCCTAACCACGGCAAGCTCTGCATCACCAGATAACGTGTGCCACCGCCTCGCGTGACATCCATCGGCTCGATACGCAACACGGGATCGGGTAAGGCGGCGGAAGGTTCGGCGCGCTGGGTGGCTGCCTCCACATCAAAGCGCGCTGCGGCAAGGTTTGGGTTGTGCTCGCGCGCGTAACGCAGCAAACCTTCAACGTTGCTGCCGAGCGTGGTGGTGCCGTCCGTCTTCACGGTGGGCGCATGGGTGAGGGCGGAGCTGCTTTGTAGCGGCAGTACCTCCGCATGGCTGCTGGATAGCCACACGCCACACACCAAGGTCATCAGTCTTAAATGGTTTTTCATAATCCACATCCTGTTGCTTTGCGATACGAGCAGACAGTCGAAAACGACTGCCGAACAGGCAGGACGAGGAACGTTTAGGAATTACAGACGGACTCGTCCTGCGTTAGACGCGGGCGAGGGGTGGTGGATCGAGTGGAGCGGAAAGATGAGAGACGAAAGTCTCGGGGATAGAACTAACAGCCTGCGAACCGGTTTCGGTCAGATGCATGGCAACCACAGGTGTATCGAGATAAGCCGTGCAAGCCAGATGACATACGCCGCAAGAAGTGCAACCAGAATCACCGTCATTGCTTGCCTGCATGGCTACGTGGTCATCCTGCATCATGTCGTGATCCATCATGTCTTCGTGCGACATGTTCATCATCTCAGCAGACTCATGACATTCTCCCTGCTGCAATTGCATCGCAAGCGAAGCCGCCAGTGCGCTACCGCTGGAGAGCGGTAACCACAACAGCATGAAAACGGCGATATATTTTCTGGTTTGGCGGAACATGACCGCAGTGTGGCAAAGCGAAGCCGGATAGTCAATCAGTCCAGTGTCGGCCCCATCTGATGAAGGGGAATATATCCATTGTCAGCCTTTCATACTGGCGTTACAGTTCGCTCTATCCACAAACAAGAATAAGAGGTTCGATATGGCGATGCTGATAACGATAGTGGTGGTGGTGGTAGTCCTTCTGTTACTTGCATTCTTTAGAGCCTCGATATGGAGTTGGTTGATCGCCATCTCGGTGATCGTACCCGTGGTGGCCATTGAGAGCCGCATCTCTGACGATGCGTTGCAAACGGTCTATATCGCACTGACTGTTTTCGTGCTGGTACTTGGCGTGCCTTTCCTGCGTCGCCTGTTGGTCAGTAGTTTCATCCTCAAGATTTTCCGCAAGATCCTTCCGCAAGTCTCGCAGACCGAACAAGAGGCACTGGATGCCGGTACGGTATGGTGGGATGGTGAATTGTTCAGCGGGCGTCCGCGTTGGACCAAGTTGCTGGCGATGCCCAAGACAGGCATCAGCGCCGAAGAGCAAGCCTTCCTCGATAACGAAGTCGAGCAACTGTGCGCCATGATCGACGATTGGGATGTCACCCACACGCGCCAAGACCTGTCGCCCGAGACATGGCAGTTCATCAAAGACAAAGGCTTCTTCGGCATGATCATCCCGAAGGAATATGGCGGTTTGGAGTTCTCCGCCCAAGCGCACTCGGCAGTGGTGACCAAGGTCGCCTCGCGTAGCGGGACGGCCGCAGTGACGGTGATGGTTCCCAACTCGCTCGGCCCAGCTGAGTTGTTGTTGAAGTACGGCACCAAAGAACAAAAAGACAAGTATCTGAATCGCCTCGCCAAGGGATTGGAAGTCCCTTGCTTCGCACTGACGGGGCCGATGGCGGGTTCTGATGCGGGCGCAATCCCCGACACGGGTATCGTCTGCTACGGCGAGTTCAACGGGCAGCAGAACGTGCTTGGCTTGCGTGTGACTTGGGAGAAGCGCTACATCACGCTGGCACCTGTGGCGACCTTGCTTGGTTTGGCTTTTAAGCTTTATGACCCAGATCATCTGCTAGGGGCGGAGCAGTCACGCGGTATCACGCTGGCGCTGATCCCAACTGATACGCCTGGGGTGAATATTGGTCGCCGTCACTTCCCGCTCAATTCAGCATTCCTCAACGGGCCGACAACGGGTAACGATGTCTTCATCCCGATGGATTACATCATCGGCGGCACGCAACGTATCGGCCAGGGTTGGCGCATGTTGATGGAATGTCTGGCGGCAGGCCGTTCCATCTCTTTGCCTGCGAGTGCGACAGGCGGCGTCAAGATGTGTGTGCGTAGCAGCGGTGCTTATGGCCGTGTGCGCAAACAGTTCCACGTTCCAGTCGGTAAGTTCGAGGGAGTGGAGGAGGCGTTGGCACGCATCGGCGGTCATGCTTATGCGATGGATGCTGCGCGCAAGATGACGGCCTTGGCTGTGGATTTGGGTGAGAAGCCTTCGGTCATCTCCGCTATCGTCAAATATCACTGTACTGAGCGCGGACGTATCGTCGTCAACGATGCGATGGATGTGCATGGCGGTAAAGGTATCTGCATGGGGCCAAGCAACTACCTTGCACGTGCTTATCAACAGACGCCTATCGGTATCACGGTGGAAGGCGCGAACATCCTCACCCGCAGTCTCATCATCTTTGGGCAAGGTGCTGTGCGCGCGCATCCCTATGTGCTGAAAGAGATTCAAGCGGCGCATGAGCAGAATGCCAAGAAAGCGGTACGCAACTTCGATGAGGCATTCTTCGCACACATCAGCTTCAGCTTGAGCAATGGTGTGCGCACCTTGGTCTATGCCTTGTCCGGCGGACGCATGATCAATGTGCCGACGGATGCGCCGACGCATCGTTACTACCAACAGATGACGCGCTATGCGGCGGCTTTCGCCTTCGCGTCTGATATCGCCATGTTGTCTTTGGGGGGCGCGCTTAAGCGCCGCGAGAAACTTTCTGCGCGGCTGGGGGATGTCTTGAGTCAGCTCTATATCTGCTCGGCCACCTTGAAGAAGTTCGAGGACGACGGTCGTCCTGAAGAGGATGTACCGTTGATGCAATGGGCGATGGAAGATTCACTGTTTCGCATCCAAACCGCTTTCGATGGCGTGTTGCAGAACTTTCCTAACCGTTTCTTCGCCTTGTTGATGCGCGCGCTCATCTTCCCATTGGGGCAATGCCGCAGACCGCCGTCCGACGAGCTTGGGCATCAGGTCGCTTCGTTGTTGATGAAGCCTGGGGCGGCACGTGATCGCTTGACCGCAGGCATGTTCGTGCCGACTGACGAGGCGGATGCGATGGGTGCACTGGAGGCTTCTTTGGCCAGCACCTTGGTGTGCGAACCGTTGCAATCCGAATTGGAGAAAGCGCGCAAAGAGGGCAAGCTAAAATCTCGCGACGAGGTGACGTTGATCGTCGAGGCGCGTGACAAGGGACTCATCACGGCAGAGCAAGCGTTGCAGTTGCAACGTGACTACGCGCTACGTCGCCAAGTCATCATGGTGGACGACTTTGCACCGGAGGTGCTGAGGTCGAATCCAGTATGAGCGGCCTGCGCGACAAGGTCGTTTTCATCACCGGCTCCAGCCGGGGTATTGGTCGTGAGATAGCCTTGCGTTGTGCTCGCGATGGGGCGAAAGTCATCATCACGGGCAAGACAGTCGATCCGCATCCAAAACTTCCCGGCACTATCCATACCGTCGCCGAAGAGGTGGTCGCGGCGTGTGGTCAGGCCTTGGCGATCCAGATGGATGTGCGCGACGAGAATGCCATCACCGCTGCCGTGGCTCAAGCCGTCGCGCATTTCGGTGGCATCGATGTGTTGGTGAACAACGCCAGTGCCATCCAACTCACGCCGACTTTGCAGACACCCGCCAAACGTCTCGATCTGATGTGGGATGTGAACATGCGCGCTACCTTCCTCGTATCGCAGGCCTGTATCCCGCACCTCAAGAATGCAGTCAATCCGCATGTGCTGGCTTTGTCGCCACCGCTGGATATGCAGGCGAAATGGTTCGCGCCGCATGTGGCTTATACGATGTCCAAGTTCGGTATGAGCATGGTCATGTTGGGGATGGCAAAAGAGTTCGCCTCTGAAGGCATCGCATTCAACGCACTATGGCCACGCACTACCATCGCCACGGCCGCCATCGAATTCAATTTCCCCGAAGCCATCCTGCGGGCCTCACGCAAACCGGCCATCATGGCGGATGCGGCGCATGCCATTCTGATGCGTGACAGTAATACATGCAGTGGCAACTTCTTCATTGATGAGGATGTGTTGCGCGAAGCAGGTGTCACCGATTTCACGTCCTATGCTGTCGATCCAAACGTCACACCGTTCAAAGACCTTTTTCTCGATTAACACGTCAATACAAGGGAGCTCAAAATGACCGCACACGATCCAGATGTGATCACCCCAGAACAAGCGGGTACCTTGCATGGCTTGTTTCTTGAGCGGGTCAAGCACTCACCCGATAAAGAGGCCTACCGCTATTTTGACAATGCCAAGAACGCATGGATTTCGCTCACGTGGAAGCAGATGCTGGAGCAGGTGGCGCGCTGGCAGGCAGCTTTGGCCAAGGAGGGGTTCGCCAAAGGTGATCGTGTCGCCTTGATGCTGCGTAACTGTCCGCAGTGGGTGATCTTCGATCAGGCGGCGATGTCTTTGGGATTGGTCACTGTGCCTCTGTACACCGTGGATCGGGCGGAGAACATCGCTTACATCGTGAACGATGCGCAAGCCAAGGTCGTACTGTTCGAGACGGCAGAGCAATGGAAAGAATTGAGCAACGTGGTCGGTCAAATGGGTTGCGTGCAACGCTTCATCGCGCTTGATACCTTCGCACATAACGAATCACGACTCGTTGGGGCAAGCAACTATCTGCCCGCGACGGCGACCTTGCAGCCACCTGTGCCGACTCAAATTGGTGAACTTGCCAGCATCATCTACACCTCGGGTACGACTGGTAAGCCCAAGGGCGTGATGCTCAGTCACAACAACATGCTGAGTAACACCCATTCGGCGCTGGGTACGTTCGTAATCTATCCCGATGACTTGCTGCTTTCCTTCTTGCCTTTGTCGCACACCTTCGAGCGCACTTGCGGTTACTACCTGCAAGTGATGACGGGCGCGACGGTGGCGTATGCACGTTCTATTCCGTTGTTGTCGGAAGACTTGCAATTCATCAAGCCGACCATCCTCATCTCCGTGCCGCGCATCTATGAGCGCATCTATGCGGCACTGCATGCGAAGTTGGATGAAGGCCCTGCCATCCGAAAGAAGCTATTCCTGCTGGCAGTCGAGGTGGGGTGGGCGCGCTTCCTGCGTGACCAAGGACGTGGTGGTTGGAAACTATCGTTCTTGCTGTGGCCGATCTTGAAGAAGTTGGTGGCGCAAAAATTGATGGATAGGTTGGGCGGTCGTCTGCGTACTGCAGTGAGTGGTGGCGCGGCGTTGACGGCGGAGATATCGCATACCTTTGTGGGGCTAGGCTTGCCCGTGGTGCAAGGCTTCGGTATGACCGAGACCAGCCCCATCGCAACTGGTAACAAGCTGGACAACAACTTCCCCGATAGCGTCGGCCAGCCCATACGCGGTGTGCAGGTGAAACTGGGGCCGCAGAACGCGCTGCTCATCAAAGGGCCGAACGTGATGATGGGCTACTGGAACAATCCAGAGGCGACCAAGGCGATCTTGAGCGATGACGGGTGGCTGAACAGTGGTGACGTCGCACGCATCAGCGAGACGGGGCACGTCTATATCACAGGGCGTTTGAAAGAGATCATCGTGCTGGCGAACGGTGAGAAATTCCCGCCAGCGGATATGGAGGCTTCTATCCTGACCGATCCATTGATCGATCAAGTGATGCTGTATGGCGAAGGTAAGCCATATCTTGTCGCGTTGGTGGTATTGAACCCAGAGACCTGGAAGGCTGTCGCTGAGAAGATGGGTATACATCCCGACATGCCAGAGTCGCTCACTGACAGCAACGTGGAAGCCAAAGTGTTGCGTCGCATCGCACGTAATCTAAGTAGCTTCCCTGCTTATGCCAAAGTGAATCGTGCATTGTTGTTGCGCGATCCTTGGACCATCGACAACGGTTTGCTCACGCCTAAGTTGAGCCTGAAACGCAACAAAGTGGTCGAGATGTTCGAGTCCCAAATAAACGATCTATATAAAGGGCACTAAGAGATGACAACACCGATCACGACTTTGCCTGATCGCCAGCCCACCTTGCGTGTGGCAGCCATGCCGTCGGATGCCAACTACACGGGCGATATCTTTGGCGGATGGTTGATGGGGCAGGTGGATGTGGCGGGTAGCATTCCAGCCGTGCATCGCGCACGCGGCAGAGTCGCCACCGTGGCGGTGAATTCCTTCATATTCAAACAACCCATCTTCGTGGGCGACATCGTGAGTTTCTATACGCATATCGTGAGGGTCGGTAATACATCCATCACGGTGGATGTCGAAGTCTATGTGCAGCGTGACCCCGAGAATCCGACTTGCCACAAGGTGACCGAGGCGCAACTGACCTATGTGGCAGTGAGTGATGATCGCAAGCCGCGTCCTGTACCGCCTGAAAATTAAGGAGTGAAAAGATGAGCAACTTGCAGATACGTAAGGTGGCCGTGTTGGGAGCTGGTGTGATGGGTGCCCAGATCGCCGCGCATCTTGTGAATGCCAATGTCGAGACCTTGTTGTTCGAGTTGCCGGCCAAAGAAGGCGACCCCAACGGCAACGTGAACAAAGCACTGGATGGCTTGAAGAAGCTCGATCCCGCACCGATCTCCAGTCCGAACAAACTCAGCTATATCCAGCCTGCTAACTACGATCAGCATCTGGAGAAGCTACGCGAGTGCGACCTCATCATCGAAGCCATCGCGGAGCGTATCGATTGGAAATCAGACTTGTATCGCAAAGTCGCGCCGTTCGTGAATGCGAATGCCATCTTCGCCACCAACACTTCCGGTCTTTCCATCAACACACTGGCCGAAGCTTTCCCTGAGAATCTACGTCACCGTTTCTGCGGCATCCACTTCTTCAACCCACCACGCTACATGCATCTGGTCGAACTCATCCCGTGCAAAGGCACGGATGTGGCGTTGCTCGATCAGTTGGAGACCTTCCTCGTCTCTACCGTAGGCAAGGGTGTGGTGCGCGCAAAAGACACACCCAACTTCATCGCCAACCGCATCGGCGTGTTCTCCATGCTCGCTACCAAGCATCATGCGGCTGCGTTCAATCTCGGCTTCGATATGGTGGATGCGCTCACTGGGCGTTATCTCGGTCGTCCCAAGAGTGCCACTTTTCGCACGCTGGATGTGGTCGGTCTGGATGTGTTCGCCCACGTGGTCAACACCATGCGCGATAACCTGACGGAAGACCCGTGGCACAAGCATTACGAATTGCCGAGCTGGTTCTCATATCTGGTCAATCAAGGCTCGTTGGGGCAGAAGACCAAGCGCGGTATCTATCAAAAGATCGGCAAAGAGATACACGTGCTCGATCTGCACACCAAGGAATATCGCTTATCTGATGCCAAGGTAGATGACGGTGTCAAAGACATCTTGCGTGAACGTGATTGGGCCAAGAAACTCGCCGGGTTGCGCTTGAATCCGCATCCGCAAGCGCAATTTCTGTGGGCCACTTTTCGAGACGTGTTTCATTACTGTGCGTTGCATCTTGGCGACATTGCCAACAATGCGCGCGACCTCGATTTTGCCGTGCGCTGGGGTTTCGGCTGGGACAAAGGTCCGTTCGAAATCTGGCAGGCCGCAGGGTGGCAGCAAGTGGCGGGTTGGATCAATGCCGACATCGCCGCAGGCAAGTCGATGGCGAACGCGCCGTTGCCATTCTGGGTGACTGCGCCATCACGCACCGGCGTGCACTCGGCACAAGGTTCATTCTCACCAAGCAGTCAGAACGATCAACCTCGTTCCACGCTCCCCGTCTATCGCCGTCAAATCTTCCCCGATGTGCTACAAGGCGAGACACATCACTACGGCGAGACCGTGTTCGAGACCGACGAAGTACGCATGTGGCACATGGGTGATGACATCGCCATCCTCAGCTTCAAGAGCAAGATGCACACCGTCAACAACGAAGTGCTGGACGGCGTGCTGCGTGCGGTGGATGAGGCTGAAGCGAACTTCAGCGCACTCATCATTTGGCAGACAGAAGCGCCGTTCTCCGCAGGGGCAAATCTGTTGCAGTTAATGCAAGGTGTGCAAGAGACACCCGCCGAATCGGGATTGTTCGGCAAGCTGAAGGGCGCAGTGAGTCGCGTGAAATACACCGCAGCAGGCGGTGGTGGGATGGGCGATCTGTTCAATGCGGCGACAGGCAACGTGCCCAAGGTCGAGGAGGTGGTCGCCAAGTTTCAACAGACCTCGATGCGTCTCAAATATGCTCAAGTACCGACCATCGCGGCTGTCGATGGTCTAGCGCTGGGTGGTGGCTGCGAGTTCTCCATCCATTGCTCACGTATCGTCGCCACGCTGGAAAGCTATATCGGACTCGTTGAAGTGGGGGTAGGACTGTTACCCGCAGGTGGTGGCTGTAAAGAGATGGCACAACGTGCCGCCGCCGAAGCACGTGGCGGCGACATCTTCCCCATCTTGAAACGTTACTTCCAGCACATCGCCATGGGCGAAGTCGCCAAGAGTGCAGAGATGGCTCGCGACATGGGCTACCTCAGACCATCCGACCGCATCGTGCTCAACAAATTCGAGCTGCTACATATCGCCAAAGAAGAAGCTAAAGCGCTTAACGCCACGGCCTATCGTCCGCCCTTGCATCAACATCAGATCCCCGTGGCAGGCCGCACCAGCATCGCCACCTTCAAGGCCTCCATGTTGAACATGCTCGAAGGTGGCTTCATCTCCGAACACGACTACAACATCGGCTGCCGCGTGGCCGAGAGCATGTGCGGTGGTGATGTGGAGGCGGGGAGCCTGGTGGATGAGACATGGTTGCTCGATCTTGAGCGCAAGAACTTCATGGAACTGCTGGCGACTGAGAAGACGCAAGCACGTATCGAATACATGTTGAAGAGTGGGAAGCCGTTGGGGAATTAGATGAATTAAGGAGCAAGCATGCCTGCAAATATATTGCTGGTCGATGATGACACGATGTTCCGTACATTGACAGGGAGTATGCTGGATAAGTGTGGCTATATGGTTGAAACGGCTGTCGATGGGCAAGCAGCCTGGGAGTTGCTCGATGCTGCGCCGGGGCATTTCGATCTTGTGCTGTTGGATCGACATATGCCTAATCTGGATGGACTTGAGTTGTTGAAACGGCTCAAGGCTGATTCCCGCATGAGCGGGATTCCGGTAGTGATGCTGACTGTCAACAATCGGCAAGACGAAGTTACACGCGGACTTTCCGAAGGGGCTTATCACTATCTGATTAAGCCAGCTAGCAAGGAGTTGCTCGATGCGGTGTTGCGCAGTGTGCTTGACGATCTTCGCGCCAAGCGCCAGTTGCAGGAACAGGCTGGGCGGTATGTTTTGCCCCTTAAGTTGTTGCATCACGCCGAATTTAGCATCCGCACCTTGCAAGAGGCAAGGGATATGGCCGTATTGCTGGCCGAGATCAGCCGTGATGCGCCCCGTTCTGTGGGCGGTTTTCTGGAATTGCTGATCAATGCCATCGAGCATGGCAATCTCGGTATCAGTTATGCAGAGAAAAGCAGGCTGCTGAGTGAGGATCGTTGGGTAGAGGAAGTGAACATGCGTTTACAACAACCCGAATACGCCTCACGTTTTGTCGAGGTCACGGTGGATAGGACGGATACGACCTGCACGGTAACCATTGCAGATCAGGGAGACGGTTTCGATTGGCTCGCCTATCTCAACTTCAATCCCGCACGCGCCTTCGATTTGCATGGCAGGGGAATTGCGATGTCGAGAGCAGCTAGTTTCGATAGCTTGGAATATCGGGGGAACGGCAACATAGTGGCCGTCTCCATCAACAAGCCCGCCGAGCTTCTGGCGTAACAGTGACGTGGGCGGTCTATCAATTTGCAGCTTGTTCGAGAGGGGCGCCGCCGTGCGGGATATTACGCAACACGCGTCCCGATGAACTAATGGCGCATGTGCTAAAGCGAGTGATATGGGGTTAGCATCGCAATGGTTTTGAGTAATAGGGGCGAGCCACGTTTTGATTGAGAGGAAAGTGCTATGAGCAAACAAGTCCAAGAAGCCTACATCGTCGCCGCTACACGCACCCCCGTTGGCAAAGCGCCGCGCGGCATGTTCCGTAATACGCGCCCCGATGATCTGCTGGCGCATGTGTTGAAGGCGGTGATGGCGCAGGCACCATCGCTCGACCCCGCTAGCATCGGCGATGTGATCGTCGGGTGTGCGATGCCGGAGGCGGAGCAGGGCATGAACGTGGCGCGTATCTCGCTGTTGTTGGCGGGGTTGCCGAACACGGTGCCGGGAATGACCATCAACCGTTTCTGTTCGTCCGGTGTGCAGGCAGTGGCATTGGCGGCGGATCGTATCCGCCTCGGTGAGGCCGATGTGATGATCGCGGCGGGGGTGGAGAGCATGAGCATGGTGCCGATGATGGGCAACAAGATCGCCTTCAATCCCGCCATCTTTGCCAAGAACGAGCACTACGGTATCGCGTTTGGCATGGGGTTGACGGCGGAGAAAGTGGCTGAGCGTTGGAAAGTTTCGCGCGAGGCTCAGGATGCATTTGCTTTGCAGAGCCATCAGCGTGCCATCGCGGCATATAACAACGGCGATTTCAAAGACGAGGTCACCCCGTATCTCATCACCGACCATGTGCCCGATATGAATGCGCGGGAAGTGAGGATCAAGGCGCGCGATGTGGTGCAAGATGAAGGTCCGCGTGCGGATACGACGTTGGAAGCCTTGGGTAAATTGAAGACGGTGTTCGCACAAAAGGGCTCGGTGACGGCGGGTAACAGTTCGCAGATGTCGGATGGTGCTGGTGCGTTGTTGTTGTGCAGCGAAGCGGCGTTGAAGCGTTACAACCTCACCCCCATCGGTAAGTTCCATAGTTTCAGTGTGGCGGGTGTGCCGCCAGAGATCATGGGTATCGGCCCGAAAGAGGCGATCCCGCGCGCATTGAAGGTGGCGGGGCTGAGTCTGGATCAGATGGATTGGATCGAGCTGAACGAAGCGTTTGCTGCGCAGTCGTTGGCGGTGATTGGCGATTTGGGTCTGAATCCTGAGATCGTCAATCCACTGGGTGGCGCGATTGCCTTGGGGCATCCGCTCGGTGCGACTGGGGCGATCCGTACTGCGACGTTGCTACATGGCCTGCGTCGCCGCAAACAGAAGTTCGGCATGGTGACGATGTGTATCGGCACGGGTATGGGCGCAGCAGGTGTCTTTGAAGCACTTTAATTGAAGGGGTGGAAATGAATAAATTGCTCGTATTGGTAAGCGGTTTGTTGTTGAGTCTGAACGTGGCTGCGCGTGATGTGGCGGATGTGCGTGTGCCTGAAACAGCACAGGTGGGTGGCGCGAATCTGGTCTTGAACGGGGCGGGTACACGTACTAGGGTGATCATCGATGTGTACGTTGGTGCGCTGTATCTAGGCAAGACGACGAATAGTGCCGATGCCGTATTCGCGGATGCGGGGGCAAAACGTGTGGCATTGCACATCCTTTATGGCATGAAGTCGGAGAAGTTGTTAGGTGCGTTCAAAGATGCCATCGAAGCGAACCATAGTCCGGCAGAGCTGGCCGCCATTGATGCGGGGATGAAGAAGTTCTATGCCATTTTTGATTCCGTCTCAGGCGTTAGCCCAAGCGACACTATCTATCTGGACTATGTGCCAGCAGTGGGGACGAAGGTGACTATCAATAACAAAGAGCGCGGTGTGGTGGCGGGTGCAGACATCAATCGTGCATTGCTGAAGATTTGGTTGGGTGAGAACCCAGTACAGAACGACCTCAAGAAAGACATGCTTGGAATCAAGTAACTCTCAAGTGTCAGCCATAGCCCTGCCTGCCGAGATCGATCGGCAATCACTCAACGATAGGATCCATCTTGAAGGAGGAGCGTTCGCGGATGCGATCGCTCCTATCCAACAGCAGTTGTTCTCCAGCGTGGTATTGCATCTGGAGGCTGCGCAGATCGAGAGGATGCGGGCGGTCATCACGGCTGTCGAAGCGGTTGTGGGTAAGCCGGAGTCGAATGCTGCACTCGGTGTGTTCTATGGCTATGACTTCCATGTCAACGAGCAGGGCGTTCATCTCATCGAGGTCAATACCAACGCGGGCGGTGCGTTCCTTAATGCAGTGCTGATCGATAGCCAGCGGGGTGATGCATCACCTGTCGAGGAGTTTGAGCAAACCTTCATCCAGATGTTTCTTCACGAATGGAGACTGGTGCGTGGCGGCGTGCCGCTTAAGACCATCGCCATCGTGGATGAGAATCCAGAATCGCAGTTCCTCTATCCTGAATTCCTACTGGCAAAGCAGATGTTCCAACGTGCGGGTATCACTACCTACATCGTTGCCCCCGCAGCATTACATGTTCGAGAAGATGATCTGTATGTCGATGGGCAACGCATCGACATGATCTATAACCGCCTGACCGATTTCGATCTGACACGCTACCCGCATATCCGTACGGCGTGGGAGATGAATCAGGTCGTGCTGACACCCAATCCAACTCACTATCAACGCTATGCAGACAAGCGCAAATTGGCCCTATTTTCTGATGCCGAGATGTTGCATGCGGAAAGTGTGTTGCAGTCCAGTATCGATGCTTTGCTAGTAGGCGTTCCTGAAACCAAGGTCGTACGTGCCGAGGAGTCAGAGCAGTGGTGGGCTGAGCGTAAACAGTGGTTCTTCAAACCGATGAGTGGCTATGGCAGCAAGGGTGCATATCGTGGCGACAAGGTAACCAAGCGTGTGTTCGAAGAGATCATGCAATCCGACTACGTAGCTCAACGGCAGGCCGCTCCGGGGGAATGCTCAGTTAAGGTGGGCGAGGATATTCAAACTTTGAAATACGACATTCGTTGTTACGTCTACGCTGGTCACATCCAACTCATCGCAGCACGTCTATACCAAGGCCAAACTACCAACTTCCGAACGGAGGGTGGTGGTTTTGGTTTGATCCTCCAAAAGATATAGACAGATATCTATATCTTTTTGTCTAGATATATAGGCCATTTGGCATATAGCAATATTCTTCGATTGAGGTGAAACTTCTTCACATGCCTATTGGTGAAGACAACCCTCTCAAGATTCATTGTAAGTCTGCCGATAGCAGTTCGGTGACCTACAGCTAAATAGCTATATGAGCCTTACTAGAAAAATCAAAAGATTCAGGTTTCGTATAGATAAGAGCAATCTCAACATACGCGTGGAGCAACTGCGTACGCGGATGGAGATGTATCCATCGTTGGTCTTGAGTCAGATCGCACTCGAGCCTCTTTTTGTATGGTTGTTCTGGGATCATGCACCACATGATGCGCTATTGGTTTGGCTGTTGTTATGCTACGGCTTACATGCCTATGAACTGGTGCGGTGGGTGAAATACAAAGGGATGCTAGAGACACTCGAACAATGTCGCTCATGGCATCGTCATTTCACCTTTGCCTCTGTTGTGGCTGGTGCAATGTGGGGTGCTGCTGCAGTCTTATTCTTTCCGGCAGACATCGCATATCAAAGCATCCTTATCTGCGTCCTCCTTGGTTTGTCTGCGGGGGCGGTGACGATGAATCCCGTCCATCCGCCCACCTTGATCGGTTATTTGATCTCGATGCTCTTGCCGCTGATCGCACGGGTCGGCTATGAGGGGGATGATGTCCATTACATATTGGTCGCGATGCTTGTTCTGTTCACTGGGGTGATCTCGGTCGCGGGTAGAGGGTTATATAAGACCTTCATCTTGTCTTTGACGCAACGTTTCGAGAAGAATGATCTGCTTCAACAATTATCGGAACAAAAGATAGAGATCGAGGATGCCAAGATGCGACTTGAGATCGCCAACCTCGTATTGAAGAACGGTAGTACGAAACTCGAAACACTGGTGCAAGAACGGACGGCGCAATTGCTACATCGTGCGGAAGAGATAGAGTCGATCAAAGAGACGACCATCCTTGCCTTGTCTTCATTGGCAGAGACGCGGGATAACGAGACGGGCAACCATATTCGACGCACGCAGAATTACATGAGAAGTCTCGGTTTGCGCTTGCGCTACCATCCTCGCTTCAAGGATTTCCTCACCGCAGACAACGTCGAGTTGCTCTATAAACTGGCCCCTTTGCACGACATCGGCAAAGTCGGAATACCAGACCACATCTTGCTCAAGCCGGGCAAGTTGACGCCGGAAGAGTTCGAAGTGATGAAGACCCATGCGGCGCTTGGCGGGAATGCGATCGCAGCGGCGGAGGATAGGGTCAATGCCAAGAGTGTGTTCTTGCGCATCGCACGGCAGATCGCCTTGGGGCATCACGAAAAGTGGGATGGAAGCGGCTATCCCTTCGGCCTAAAAGGAGACGATATCCCTATCCCGGCCCGTTTGATGGCGATCGCTGATGTCTATGACGCTCTGCTGAGTCGTCGGGTATACAAGGCAGGAATGGGGCATGCAGAGGTTGCCGCGATCATCGTCGACGGGAGCGGCAAGCATTTCGATCCCGATGTCGTTGAGGCCTTCGTGGCGATACAAGATGAATTCATCGAGATCGCTGAGAAGTACAGCGATGTCGTTGGGATCGACGACACAAAACAAAAGGCCGCTTGATACAAGCGGCCTTTTGGTCGATCACTGTCTTCTTCAACCCAGCAGGTGTTTCACCAACTCGCGCTCGCTGAGTAGTTCTGCATAACTATCCATCATGTGTTTGCGCCCAAGATCGCTGATGGGCAGGCCTTGAACGATGGTGTAATGACCGTTGCGGCAGGTCACGGGTAGGCCGTAGATGACCCCTTCCGGGATGCCATAGCTACCATCGGATGGCACGCTCATGGTGACCCAATCGTTGTGGTGAGAGCGCAGCAACCAATCGTGCATGTGGGCAATGGCTGAGTTGGCGGCACTGGCCGCGCTACTCAAACCGCGCGCCTCGATCACTGCCGCACCGCGTTTCTGTACGGTAGGGATGAAGTTGTTCTCGATCCAATCCTGATCCTGTAACACCTCCAACACTTTGCGACCTCGGATCTCGCAGTGCGATAGGTCGGGATATTGTGTGCCTGAGTGATTTCCCCAGACGACCATCTTCTTGATGTCTTGAATAGGTTGGAAAAGTTTGAGCGCGACCTGTGCGATGGCGCGGTTGTGATCCAAACGCATCATGCCGCTGAAGTTGCGCGGATCGAGGTCTGGCGCGTTCTTCATGCAGATGAGCGCATTGGTATTGGCGGGATTACCAACGACCAGCACTTTGACATGACGGGCTGCGATCTCATTCAGGATGCGCCCCTGTTCCGAGAAGATGGCTCCGTTGGCTTCCAGCAGATCTTTTCGTTCCATACCTTTGCCGCGCGGACGCGCACCAACGAGCAACGCGACTTCAGTGTCGCGGAAAGCGACGCGAGGATCATCAGTGACGATGACTTGTTGCAACATGGGAAATACGCAATCTTCCAACTCCATCGCCACACCACGCAAGGCCTGCTGTGCGGCAGGGATATCCAGCAGCTGCAGGATGATGGGTTGCTCTTTGCCCAACATGTCGCCATTGGCAATACGGAACAACATGTTGTAACCGATCTGTCCTGCTGCTCCGGTGATGGTGACGCGGATGGGTGCTTTCATGATGCCCTCTCTGTGGTTGATTGTTGGGGAAGTATAGCGCCAAGAAGTATTGGAAATCGAATGACTGATTATTAGTTTTCGCGCACATCATATTCCGATTGCTTTGCACTCGCCATGCGTAGGTGTAGGATTGCGGCCATTCGATTTTATCGGTGTCGGAAGAAATGACAATGCAAAAAATACGTCCTAAGCACCTCGCGTTACATAAGATCAAGCTACCCCTTCCCGGCATCGTATCTATCCTGCATCGCATCAGTGGCGCGTTGCTTTTCGTAGCGCTCCCACTGCTACTTTTCATCCTCGATCAAAGTCTGCGCTCCATCGAGACTTACACCAACCTTACCGAGGTGCTTGCGCATCCTATTTTGAAGTTGGCGCTACTTGGATTGATGTGGGCGTTCTTGCATCATTTCTGTGCAGGCTTGCGCTACCTTGCCATCGACTTACATCTGCTCTCACACATCTCAGCGGCACGCACCAGTAGCAAATGGGTGATGTTAGTGAGCCTTTCGTTGACCGTTATCTTTGGAGTGAAGTTATGGTGAATCGTGTCGTAACGGGGGCGCATTACGGCCTGCGCGATTGGCTGGTGCAGCGCGTCACGGCTGTGGTGATGGCGCTCTATGCCGTGGTGGTCGTTGTTACCCTGTTGTTGCAGCCTTCCTTTGGATACGACACCTGGGCAGGTCTGTTCTCCGGTAACTTGATGCGTACCTTCTCCATGTTGTTCTTGCTCAGTTTGTTCTATCACGCGTGGATCGGTGTGCGTGACATCGTGATGGACTACGTGAAGCCTGCCAGTATCCGTTTGACCATCCATGTGTTGGTGATCTTGGCGTTAGTGTTGTATGTGATCTGGTCTATGCAGATCCTTTGGGGACTATAAGAAATGGCGATAACAAAAAGAACGTTCGATGTTGTAGTGGTCGGTGCGGGTGGTGCAGGGATGCGCGCAGCGCTCACACTCTCCGAAGCAGGGCTCAAGGTCGCGGTGCTCTCCAAAGTATTCCCCACACGCTCACACACCGTCGCGGCACAAGGCGGTATCGCGGCGTCGTTGGGTAACGTCAATGAAGATAACTGGCACTGGCATATGTACGACACCGTCAAAGGTTCGGACTATCTGGGTGACCAAGATGCCATCGAGTATATGTGCCGTGCAGCACCGGAAGTGGTCTACGAGTTGGAGCACTTCGGTATGCCTTTCGATCGTTTGGACAGCGGCAAGATATATCAGCGTCCATTCGGTGGTCACATGCAAGACTACGGCAAGAACCCTGTGCCGCGCGCTTGTGCCGCCGCCGACCGTACCGGCCATGCCTTGTTGCATACCCTCTATCAGCAGAACGTGCGTGCCAACACCAATTTCTTCGTGGAATGGATGGCACTCGACCTGATCCGTGACCAAGATGGTGACGTACTCGGTGTGGTCGCGATGGAGATTGAGACGTCCGAAGTGATGATCCTGCAAGCGCGTGCGACCTTGTTCGCAACAGGTGGTGCAGGGCGCATCTTCTCTGCCAGCACCAATGCCTATATCAATACCGGTGATGGTCTGGGGATGGCGGCACGTGCAGGCATTCCGTTGGAGGACATGGAGTTCTACCAGTTCCACCCGACGGGTGTACACGGTGCTGGCGTGCTCATCACCGAGGGCGTGCGTGGCGAGGGCGGTTATCTGGTGAACAAGGATGGCGAACGATTCATGCCGCGTTATGCACCGACCGCGAAGGATCTGGCGAGCCGCGATGTGGTGTCTCGAGCCATGGCGACAGAGATCAAAGAGGGGCGTGGCTGCGGTCCGCATGGCGACCATGTCATGCTCAAGCTCGATCACCTAGGCGATGAGGTCATCCGTCATCGTTTACCTGGTATTCGCGACATCGCGCTCAAGTTCGCGCACGTCGATCCATCTCAAGCGCCTATCCCTGTCGTGCCCACTGCGCACTACATGATGGGCGGCATCCCCACCAACTATCACGGGCAAGTCGTCGTGCCGCAAGGAACAGCGCCTGATGTGCCTGTGCAAGGCTTCTATGCGGTGGGCGAATGCGCGTGTGTGTCGGTGCACGGGGCGAACCGCTTGGGATGTAACTCGCTACTCGACTTGATCGTATTCGGTCGCGCGGCAGCACGTCAGATCATCGAAGACTTGAAAACCAACATCAACCACAAACCTTTGCCAGCCGATGCGACGGATAGGCCTTTAGCACGCTTGGCGCGATTGGAAGAGCAAAAGAACGGAGAGTCTGTCGCTGATGTGGGCGATGAGATGCGCCGAGTGATGCAGTTGCATTGCGGCGTGTTCCGTTTCCCTGATCTGATGGCGGAAGGCGTGAAGAAGATCCGCGAAGTGGCAGAGCGCGTGCGCCACACCGAGATCAAAGACAAGAGCAAGGTGTTCAACACTGCGCGTGTCGAAGCGCTGGAATTGGATAACCTGATCGAAGTTGCGCAAGCCACCATGACAGCGGCGGAAGCACGCAAGGAAAGCCGCGGTGCGCATGCGCGTGAAGATTTCCAAGAGCGTGACGACAAGAACTGGTTGAAGCATTCTCTGTACTACAGCGAAGGTCACCGTCTGGATTACAAGCCAGTGCGCCTGAAGCCGCTGACCGTCGAAACTTTCCCGCTCAAAGCGCGTGTCTACTAAGGAGGCGGCGATGAAATTTAAAATCTACCGCTACAACCCCGATGTCGATACTGCACCCTACATGCAGGACTTCGAGCTGAACATGGAGTCGGGCGATGCCATGTTGCTCGATGCCTTGATGATGTTGCGCAAGCAGGATGACAGCTTGGGCTTCCGCAAATCCTGCCGCGAAGGGGTGTGTGGCTCGGATGCGATGAATATCAATGGTCGCAACGGCTTGGCGTGCATCACTTCGCTGTCCTCGCTCAAGCAACCTATTGAGATCCGCCCATTGCCAGGATTGCCAGTCATCCGTGACCTGATCGTCGATATGACGCAGTTCTTCAAGCAGTACCATTCCATCAAACCGTATCTGGTGAACAACGATCCTCCGCCCGAGACTGAGCGTCTGCAATCGCCCAAGGATCGTTTGGAGCTGGATGGTCTGTACGAGTGCATCTTGTGTGGTTGCTGTACGACTTCATGCCCATCGTTCTGGTGGAACCCAGATAAGTTCGTCGGTCCCGCAGGTCTGTTGCAGGCCTATCGCTTTATCGCAGATACGCGCGATCAAGACACAGCGGCACGATTGGATAATCTCGAAGACCCCTACCGTTTGTTCCGTTGCCATACCATCATGAACTGTGCGGATGTGTGCCCGAAAGAATTGAACCCGACGGAAGCTATCGGCAAGATCAAAGACATGATGGTGAAGCGCGCAGTATGAGTACGGATGATCCTGTCGAATTGCAGCGCCTACGTTGGCGTTGTCGGCGTGGACTGTTGGAATTGGATATCGTATTGGGACGTTTCGTCCAACATCGCTATCCGACCTTGAATGAAGCGCAGCGTATCGTGTTCGATGAGTTGTTAGATCTGGCGGATAACGATCTGTGGGATATGGTGACAGGTAGCAAAGAGCTGACCCAAGCGCATCAGCGCGAGGTGTTGGATTGGTTGAAGCAAGCTTGATAGAAGTGAGGGAAAAATGGAAAGCAAACGTGTCGCAACGCTGACTCTGGATGATGGTCGTAGTATCGAGTTTCCAATCTTGTCCGGCACGCTCGGTCCCGATGTCATCGACATCCGCACCTTGAGCAAGTTGGGTGTGTTCACCTACGACCCAGCGTTCTTCGCGACCTCCAGTTGCACATCCAACATCACGTTCATCGATGGTGATGCCGGCTTGCTCTATTACCGTGGTTACCCGATCGAGCAGTTGGCGGAAAAATCGGACTTCCTTGAAGTCTGTTATCTGCTGCTGAACGGTGAACTTCCCTCTGCGGAACAAAAAGCCGAATTCGTCAGCAGCATCACGCACCACACCATGGTGCATGATCAGTTGGCACGCTTCTTCAACGGTTTCCGTCGAGATGCACATCCGATGGCCGTGATGGTGGGGGTGGTGGGTGCTCTGTCTGCGTTCTACCACGACTCACTCGATATCAATAACCCGCAGCACCGTGAGATCTCCGCGCAACGCCTGCTGGCGAAAGTGCCGACCATCGCAGCGATGACACACAAATACAGTGTCGGCGAACCGTTCATGTATCCCAAGAACAAGTTCGGTTTCGTCGAGAACTTCATGTACATGATGTTCGCCACTCCAGCCGAAGACTATGTGCCCAATCCGATCTTGGTGCGTGCTTTGGAGCGCATCCTCATCTTGCATGCGGATCATGAGCAGAACGCCTCGACTTCCACAGTGCGCTTGGCAGGTTCCAGCGGCGCGAATCCGTTCGCCTGTATCGCTTCCGGTATCGCAGCTCTGTGGGGACCAGCCCACGGCGGCGCGAACGAAGCGGCCTTGAAGATGCTGGAAGAGATCGGTGATCCTTCGAAAGTCGCTGATTATGTGCAGGGTGTGAAGGACAAGAAGTACAAGCTGATGGGTTTCGGTCATCGTGTGTACAAGAACATGGACCCACGTGCGGCCGTGATGCGTCAGACCTGTTACGAAGTGTTGAAAGAGCTGAACCTTGAGAACGACAAACTGTTCGCCTTGGCGATGGAGTTGGAAAAGACCGCGCTGAACGATCCTTACTTCATCGAACGCAAGCTGTATCCGAACGTGGACTTCTATTCTGGCATCGTGCTACGCGCCATTGGCATTCCTCTCAATATGTTCACCGTGATCTTCGCGGTGGCACGTACCATCGGTTGGGTATCGCAATGGAACGAGATGATCGCGGATGCCGAGCATAAGATCGGTCGTCCACGTCAGCTTTATCAAGGCGCGGTTCGTCGTGACTATTTACCAATGAAGAAACGCTGAGCTCAGCGAGGCTGATCATGAATGCCCCAGAAAAGAACTACATGCAGGAGATGCAGAACACGTCGTTGCTGAATGGTGGCAACAACGTGTTCGTCGAGAGTCTGTACGAAGATTATCTGAGTGGGGCGGACAACGTACCTGCTGAATGGCGAGCCTATTTCGATAAGCTGAAAGCAGCCAGCACACAAGAAGATGTGGCGCACAGCCCTATCCAACGCGGTTTCTTGGCACGTGCGCAAAGCGCACCAGAGACTTCGCAGCATGCCGAGTTGGAACGTAAGCAGTCATCTGTCTTGCAGCTCATCAATGCACATCGCTTCCTTGGTGCGCGTGTGGCTGACTTGGATCCGCTCCAACGTTTCGCCAAGCCTGAAGTGGTGGAACTCAATCCCGCTTACTACAACCTGACCGAAGCGGATATGGATACGACCTTCTTCACCGGTTCATTGGTGGGTGGGGCGCGCATGACCTTGCGCGATATCTTGAAGCGGTTGAAGCGTATCTATTGCAGTAGCGTCGGTGCGGAATACATGTATATGAGCAGCGTCGCCGAGAAGCGTTGGATCCAAGCGCGCCTTGAGGGGGCAAGCGGTGAGCCGAAATATCCTAAGGAGCTGAAAAAACGCATCCTCGAACGACTGACGGCGGCAGAAGGGTTGGAGCGTTACCTGCACACCAAATACGTTGGACAGAAACGTTTCTCTTTGGAGGGGGGCGATACCCTCATTCCTTTGCTCGATCATTTGTTGCAACGCGCGGGTGAGCAAGGCGTGAAAGAGTCCGTCATCGGTATGGCGCATCGTGGCCGCTTGAACGTGTTGATCAATACGCTCGGCAAATTGCCCAAGGTATTGTTCGCTGAGTTCGAGGGTGTTCACACCGAACATTTGACTGCGGGCGACGTGAAGTACCACCAAGGTTTCTCGTCCGACATCGCTACACCCGGTGGTCCCATGCACCTGACGCTGGCGTTCAATCCGTCCCATCTTGAGATCGTGAATCCAGTGGTCGAAGGTTCGGTACGCGCTCGTCAGCATCGTCGCAAGGATAAGAAAGGCAATCAGGTGTTGCCTATCTTGCTGCATGGCGATGCCGCTTTTGGCGGACAAGGTGTGAATCAGGAGACGTTCAATCTGTCGCAGACGCGCGGTTATCGCACGGGTGGCACAGTACATATCGTAGTCAACAATCAGATCGGCTTCACCACTTCGGATGTGCGCGACATGCGTTCATCGCTGTATTGCACGGACGTGGCGAAGATGGTCGAAGCACCCATCTTCCACGTGAATGCGGATGATCCTGAGATGGTGTTGTTGGTCACCGAGATCGCCCTTGATTTCCGCATGCAGTTCAATCGAGATGTGGTCATCGACATGGTGTGCTTCCGTAAATTGGGACATAACGAGCAAGATGAACCGCTAGTCACCCAGCCATTGATGTATCGCAAGGTGAACAAGCATCCAGGTACTCGCGCGTTGTATGCCGCGCGTCTGGTCGAGCAAGGTGTACTTGCTGCTAACGAGCCGGATGAGATGGTGGTGAGCTACAAGCAAGCGATGGATGCCGGACATAACCCTATCCAGCCCGTGTTGACCGATTACAAGTTCGGACACGCAGTGAGTTGGGCGCCTTACGTTGGTGACATCTCTTGGAAGACTCCTGCGGTTACCAGTTTGCCGCGTGAGCGTCTGCAACAATTGGCGCAGCGTCTGGTGGAGATCCCCGAAGGTTTCAAATTGCATTCTCGTGTGGAGAAGATCATGGCTGACCGTATCGCCATGAGCAAAGGTGAGCTTGCACTGGATTGGGGGATGGCGGAGAACTTGGCTTACGCGAGTCTGGTCACTGAAGGTTATCCCGTTCGATTGTCTGGTGAGGACTGCGGTCGCGGTACGTTCTTCCATCGCCATGCGGTGTTGCATGATCAGAATCGAGAGCAATGGGACAAAGACCTGCATATCCCGTTGCAGAACATCGCGCCGGACCAATCCAACTTTGTCGTCATCGACTCTATTCTGTCGGAAGAAGCTGTACTGGGTTTCGAGTATGGCTACGCTACAGCCGAGCCTGACACGCTGACTATATGGGAAGGTCAGTTTGGCGACTTCGCCAATGGTGCTCAAGTGGTCATCGATCAGTTCATCACTTCCGGCGAGGCTAAGTGGGGCAGGCTGTGCGGACTGGTGATGTTGTTGCCACATGGCTACGAAGGTCAAGGGCCAGAACACTCATCTGGTCGTATCGAGCGCTACTTGCAACTCTGCGCTGACTACAACATCCAAGTCTGCGTCCCTACGACGGCCGCACAGATCTTCCATCTGTTGCGTCGTCAGATGGTGCGTCCGTATCGCAAGCCGCTCATCGTGTTCACACCTAAGAGTCTGTTGCGCAGCAAAGATGCATCCTCGCCATTAGAGATGTTCACCGATGGGGGCTTCCAGAACGTCATCCCTGAGATCGATGCATTGGATGCTGCCAAAGTGAGCCGCATCATCGTGTGTAGCGGCAAGGTGTATTTCGATCTGCTCAAGCATCGTCGTGAGAAGAACATAAGCAACATGGCCATCATCCGCTTGGAGCAGTTGTATCCCTTCCCGCACGAAGAGTTCGCGGCGCAGATCGCTGCTTATCCGAACGCGACCGAAGTCGTGTGGTGTCAGGAAGAGCCGGGTAACCAAGGCGCGTGGCATCGTATCCAACATTATCTGTTGCGGCAGATGCGTCCTGAGATGCGCTTGGAGTATGCATTGCGCCCCTCATCAGCATCGCCAGCGGCGGGGTATCTGGCAACGCATAACGAACAGCAGAAAGCAGTGGTCGAAGCCGCATTCCGTCCGGACCTTAACGTGAAGAACAAACCAGGAGCACACCATGAGCATCATTGAAGTCAAAGTCCCACAACTCTCCGAGTCCGTTTCTGAAGCGACCCTGATCACGTGGAATAAGAAAGTCGGCGATGCAGTGAAGGAGGGCGAGAACCTCATTGACATCGAGACCGACAAGGTCGTGCTTGAATTGCCTGCCATCAAGAGTGGCGTGTTGGTGAAGATCATCAAGATGGATGGTGCCAAGGTGGGTAGTGGCGAAATCATCGCGCAGATCGACACCGAGGCCGTGGCTCAGGCCGCCGCACCAGTAGCTGCTGCAATCGTCACGCCAACTTCGGGTCCTGCTGCGGTATCGCCTTCGGCTAGAAAGCTTGCGCACGAGCATGATGTGGATGCCTCCACCCTGCAAGGTAGCGGCAAGCATGGCTTGGTCACCAAAGAAGATGTTCTTGGCGCAGTACAAAAGCCAACCCCCGCCGCTCAGCCCGCAGTTGCACCTGTTCAAGTGCCAGTCGGCGAGCGTGCCGAACAGCGCGTGCCGATGACACGCATCCGCCAGCGCATCGCCGAGCGCTTGCTGCAATCGCAACAGAACGCGGCCATCCTCACCACGTTCAACGAAGTGAACATGCAGCCGGTCATCGATCTGCGCAACAAATATAAAGACGCGTTCGAGAAGAAGCATGGCGTGAAGTTGGGCTTCTCTTCTTTCTTCATCAAAGCCGCCGTCATCGCTTTGCAGAAATTCCCTGTGGTGAATGCTTCCGTGGATGGTAACGACGTCATCTACCACGGCTACTTCGACATCGGTATGGCCATCGGTAGTGAACGCGGATTAGTCGTGCCTATCCTGCGTAATGCTGACCAGCTGTCATTGGCAGACATAGAGAAACAGATCGCCGCCTTTGCTGCCCGTGCAAAAGACGGCAAGCTGACCATGGAAGAATTGAGCGGTGGCACTTTCTCCATCACCAATGGTGGCGTGTTTGGCTCTATGCTCTCCACGCCCATCATCAATCCGCCGCAAAGCGCCATCTTGGGCATCCATGCCACCAAAGACCGTCCCGTGGTCGAGAATGGACAGATCGTCATCCGCCCCATCAACTACCTCGCACTGTCCTACGATCATCGCATCATCGATGGGCGTGAAGCGGTGCAATTCCTTGGCACCATCAAAGAAGCACTGGAATATCCAGGGCGCGTGCTGTTGGATCTGTAAATGAAGAGTTTCAACGCATATCGTATCTTTGAAGAGAACGGCAAGTCCGTCGGCAAACTCGTGCAGTTGTCGCTTGATGAGCTTGACGCAGGCGAGGTGGTCATTCGCACGCACTACTCGGGCGTCAATTACAAAGATGCACTCGCCGCAACAGGGGTCGGCAAGGTCATTCGCCGTTTTCCTTGTGTGGGCGGTGTGGATGTCTCGGGTGTGGTGGAGAGTTCTACCGATGCGCGCTTCAAAGCGGGCGACCAAGTGCTTGTCACTAGTTATGACATGGGCGTGGCGCACGATGGTGGATTCTCTGAATATGTGCGTGCTCCCGCAGATTGGGTCGTGCCGCTTCCTTCGGGGCTGACTTTGTTCGATGCGATGGTGTTGGGAACAGCAGGGTTCACTGCTGCGTTGGCTATCCATCGTTTGGAGCAGAACGAACTTACTCCTGCTAAAGGCAAAGTCATCGTGACGGGGGCGACAGGCGGGGTGGGGAGCTTGGCGGTACGCATGTTGTCGCAACTCGGTTATCACGTGGTCGCGCTGACCAGTAAATCTTCAGAGAAGGAATATCTTCTCGGGTTGGGCGCGCAAGAGGTATTGCTGCGAAGTGATGTCGATCTCACCAGCAAACGCCCCTTGGAAAAAGCGTTATGGGCGGGCGCATTGGATGCGGTGGGCGGCGAGACGTTGGCTTGGCTGGCACGCACGATGCAGCAAGACGGTGCCATCGCTAGCTTTGGTAACGCAGGCGGTGCTGAATTGCATACCACGGTGTTTCCCTTCATCTTGCGCGGGGTTAAGTTACTTGGCGTGGATTCGGCAGCGACGCCGATGCCATTGCGCAAGCAGATGTGGTTGCGCTTGGCGGGCGACCTTCATGTTGATGATCTAGAAAAGATCGCGCATCGGATACCCTTGGCACAACTTCCACAAGCTTGTTCCTTACTTATCGAAGGGACTTCGCGCGGTCGTTACGTGGTGGATTTTTCTGTCTGATTGTTCTGGCAACTAGTTCTCCCTCGGTTATAATGCGCGCCCTTCGAGGCCGTCCTGGTCTTGGGAATGCGAAAGTGGCGGAATTGGTAGACGCACTGGATTTAGGTTCCAGCGCCGTGAGGCGTGAGAGTTCGAGTCTCTCCTTTCGCACCAGAATCTCTTCAATTACGTTGTCCAATTCGCTGTAAAGGGCTATATTGCGGCCTAGGGAGCGATGACATGTCGAATGATAACGAGAACAAGCGCGCCGTATTAGAAGCGCGTCACCATGATCCTTTTTCGTATCTGGGGTTACATCAAAGCAAGTCCGAGTGGGTGTTGCGAGTATTTCAGCCTTACGCCACCGAGGTGTCGGTACATGATGGTTCCAAGTGGCAACCATTGGAGCGTGTCGATACGGCAGGACTTTTCACTTGGCGTGGCAAGACAAAGCTGCCGTCGCCCTGCAAGCTACAACTGAATTTCTTCCATCACGTGCTGGAAATGCACGATGCCTACACTTTCAATACCAGCGTCACCGAACATGATCTGCATCTGTTCTCGCAAGGGCGTTTGGAGCAGTCGTATCGCATGTTGGGCGCACACCATATGGAGTTGCAAGGCGTATGGGGTGTGCGTTTCGCTGTGTGGGCACCTAACGCCGAGCGCGTCAGTGTCGTCGGTGACTTCAACGGTTGGGATGGTCGTGTACATCCAATGCGTTCATTGGGTAGCAGTGGCGTGTGGGAGATATTCGTGCCGGACATCGGTCTGGGCGAGTTCTACAAGTTCGAGTTGCGTAATCGCCATACCGGCGAGTTGCTGACCAAGACCGACCCTTACGGTTTCAGTTTCGAGATGCGACCAGGTACCGCCTCACGTGTGACCACGCTGGATGGGTTTGCATGGAATGATAAAGCTTGGATGGAGCAACGCGCCGTGCAGGATTGGCAGCATCTTCCTCTGAACATCTACGAGATCCATGCGGGTTCTTGGCGCAAACATTGGGATGGGCGTTTCTACAACTTCCGTGAGTTGGCAGAGAGTCTTGTGCCCTATGTGCAAGAGATGGGTTTCACTCACATCGAATTGATGCCGATCAGCGAGCATCCATTGGATGAATCGTGGGGCTATCAGACCACGGGCTACTTTGGTGTCACTAGCCGCTTCGGTACACCCGATGACTTCCGCTATTTTGTCGATGCATGCCACGTAGCCAATATTGGTGTCATCCTTGATTGGGTGCCCGCTCATTTCCCTAAGGACTCCTTCGCCTTGGCGCGCTTCGATGGCACAGCGCTTTACGAGCACGAAGATCCACGCTTGGGTGAGCATCAGGACTGGGGTACGTTGATATTCAACTATGGCCGCAACGAAGTACGTAACTTCTTGTTGGCCAACGCGCATTTCTGGTTGAGTGAATTCCACCTTGACGGTGTGCGTGTGGATGCGGTCGCTTCCATGCTGTATCTGGATTATTCACGTGAGGCAGGTCAGTGGTTGCCTAACAAATACGGCGGTCGCGAGAATCTTGAAGCGGTGGATTTCTTCCGCGAACTGAATGTGATGACGCATCAGCACTTCCCCGGCACGTTGACCATCGCCGAAGAATCGACTTCGTGGCCGATGGTGTCGCGTCCGACCTATTTGGGTGGCCTCGGCTTCTCCATGAAATGGAACATGGGGTGGATGAACGACACGCTCTCGTACATCGAGAACGATCCGGTGCATCGACGCTATCACCAGAACATGCTCACTTTCGGACAGTTGTATGCCTACACCGAGAACTTCGTGATGCCGTTCTCGCATGATGAAGTGGTGCACGGCAAGCATTCTTTGCTGGACAAGATGCCGGGTGATACATGGCAGAAGTTCGCCAACCTGCGTTTGCTGTTCACCTATCAAATGACCAATCCGGGCAAGAAGCTCAACTTCATGGGTAACGAGATCGCCCAGGGCCAGGAGTGGAAGGTCGGCGGTGAGATCGATTGGTATCTTCTCGGGCGTAATGAACACAGCGGTATCAAGGCGATGGTGCGCGATGTGAATCGCTTGTATCGCGATGTTCCAGCACTGCATCAACTGGATTTTTCGCACGAAGGTTTTGCTTGGTTGGATTGCAACAATGCGGACCAGTCCCTCCTGATCTTCCGTCGCATGGCGCATGATGGTTCCTACGTCATCGTGGCACTGAACTTCACGCCAGTCCCTCGCGAGGCCTACCGTATCGGCGTGCCCAACAAGGGCGGCTACCGCGAGATATTCAACAGCGATTCACACTTTTACGGTGGCTCCAACATGGGCAATGGGTTCGGACTGTACTCTAGCGATGTCGGGAGTCATGGGTTCGAGCAATCCATCGAGGTGACGTTGCCTCCGCTGTCGGGCATCGTCCTTGAAAGGATGCGCTGATCCGACTGGCGTTGGTAATGTATGGAACAAATACAAATGTAAGCTGGGTTAGATAGGTTCTGATATGTCTCAATTGACTCAATCTTCAGCATGGCAAGACCTGCATAAACATAGACAAGACCTCGGGCGATATTCATTGCGCGAGGCTTTCGCTTCCGATCCACGACGTTTCGAGCGCTTTTCATTACGCTTGGATGATCTGTTGCTGGACTATTCCAAGAACCTCATCGATCAAGACACCATGCCATTGCTGATGGCGTTGGCGCGCCAAGCCAAGGTGGAAGATTGGCGCGATAAGATGTTCTCAGGCGAGAAGATCAACTTCACCGAAAATCGCGCAGTACTTCACACTGCTTTGCGCGCTGCGACAGACACTAAGCACCCTCCCTTGCGCGTAGAGAAGACCGATGTACTGATCGGTATCCGCCATGTGCTGGAAAAGATGCGTTTGTTCACCAACAGCGTGCGCAATGGTGTGTGGCGTGGTTATACCGGCAAGCCCATCACCGATGTGGTGAATATCGGTATCGGCGGTTCCTTCCTAGGACCGTTGATGGTGTGCCAAGCATTACAACCCTATTCCAGCCCTAAGTTGCGAGCACATTTCGTCTCTAACGTCGACGGTGCAGACATTGCGACCAAGCTGGCCTTGCTCGATCCCGAGACCACGCTGTTCATCATCGCCTCCAAGACTTTCACCACGCAGGAGACGCTGATGAACGCGCGCTCGGCGAAGGAATGGTTCTTGAGCCATGCTAACGATCAGAAGCAAGTCGCCAAGCACTTCGTTGCACTCTCTACCAATGCGAAACTGGTGACGGACTTCGGTATCGACCCGGCCAATATGTTCGAGTTCTCGGATTGGGTCGGTGGCCGTTATTCCCTCTGGTCATCCATCGGCCTGTCCATCGCCTTGTATGTGGGGATGGATAAGTTCGAAGAGTTATTGATGGGTGGGTACGACATGGATGTACATTTCCGTGAAGCGCCGCTGGAGCAGAACATGCCCGTCATCATGGCCTTGATCGGTCTGTGGTATCGCAATTTCTTCGATGCCCCTAGCTATGCCATCCTGCCGTATGACCAGTCCATGGAATCCTTCATGGCGTATTTCCAGCAAGCGGACATGGAGAGCAACGGCAAGAGCGTCGACCGTCAAGGCAACGCCGTGGATTACGAGACCGGCCCGGTGTTATGGGGTGGTACAGGTACGAACGGTCAGCATGCTTACTATCAGTTGATCCACCAAGGCACGCAGATGATCCCGGCGGATTTCATCGCACCTGCACGTAGCCAGCATCCTATCGGGGAGCATCACGCGACGCTGTTGTCGAACTACTTCGCGCAGGCTGAAGCCTTGATGAAGGGTAAGACTTCTGCTGAGGCACGCGCCGAGTTGGAGGCCTCTGGCATGGAGGCGGCTGCTATCGAGACCCTGTTGCCGCACAAGGTTTTCGCAGGCAACAAACCGACCAATTCCATCATGTTCGATCTGTTGACGCCGCGCACCTTGGGGCGCTTAGTCGCACTGTATGAACACAAGATATTCGTGCAAGGCATCATCTGGAACCTCAATTCATACGACCAATGGGGTGTCGAGTTGGGCAAGCAACTGGCCTTGCACATCCAGCCTGAGTTGCGTGGTGAAGAAGCCGTCACATCACATGATGCTTCCACTAACGGCCTCATCAACTATTACAAATCACTGGCGCAGAAAAAATGACACGCATCCTGTTCGCTACTTCTGAAGTGCATCCGCTCATCAAGACGGGAGGGTTGGCTGATGTGAGCGCATCATTGCCGGCCGCTTTGCAGGATCTGAAGCAGGATGTGCGCTTGTTGATGCCGGGCTACACGCAAGTGCTCGATGCGCTGACCGCGAAGAAGACGGTGGCGAAGTTCAAGGTGTTCGCCGGACAGCCAGAGGTGAAGTTACTGAGTGCCAAGATGCCGGGTACCAACGTGCCTGTCTATGTTCTGGATGCGCCACAGTATTTTTGCCGTGTGGCAGGGCCTTACCAGTATCAACTTGGTGGTGATTGGCCGGATAACCCGATGCGCTTCGGTATGCTGTCCAAAGTGGCAGCCATGTTGGGTAGCACGCAATCCCCCGTCGATTGGCAAGCTGACCTAGTGCACTGTAATGACTGGCAGACAGGTCTGACACCCGCTTATCTACAGATGATGGATCAGCCGCGTGCACGTAGCGTGATGACGGTTCACAACATCGCTTTCCAAGGCAACTTCGATCGTGATTGGATCAAGGCGTTGGAGATACCAGCTTCTATGTTCAACATGCATGGCGTGGAATTCCACGGCAATCTGTCCTTCTTGAAATCCGGTCTGCAATATGCGGATCGCATCGTCACAGTCAGTCCGACCTATGCACATGAGATCCAAGCGACCGAGATGGGTTATGGAATGCAAGGCCTTCTCACGGCACGTCGTTTGGATGTCAGCGGCATCTTGAACGGTATCGACGAGGATGAATGGGACGCCGCGACGGACAAGCATCTGGAAGTCAATTATGACGAGCATGATCTGTCTAAGAAGACGCAGGGTAAGTTGGCATTGCAGAAGCGCTTGGGGCTCGATGTTGACGCGCACGTGCCATTGCTTGGCGTGGTGAGTCGCCTGACCTATCAAAAGGGTTTGGACTTGTTGCATGAATGTCTTCCAACCTTACTCGACAGTGGCGCGCAGTTGGCAGTGTTGGGTAGTGGTGATGCGGATTTCGAGCGGCGTTATCTGCAACTGGCGCAACGTTATGCGGGGCGTGTCTCTGTCACCATCGGGTTCAACGAGGCGCTTTCTCACCAGATCATGGCGGGGGCGGACATTTTCTTGATGCCGTCTCGTTTCGAGCCTTGCGGTCTGAATCAGATGTACGGCATGCGTTACGGTACGCCGCCGGTGGTGCGCAGAACGGGCGGATTGGCTGATTCTGTGACCAATGCCAGCTTGGATGGTGGCACGGGATTCGTGTTCGATGATCCTGGTTCACAGGCGCTACAACAGACCATCAAATGGGCCATCGAGTGTTATCGCGACCCGAATACGTTCCATCGTATTCAATTGAACGGTATGCATAAAGACGTTGGATGGCGTCACAGCGCACAACTTTATTTGGATTTGTATAACAGTATTTTGCAGCATTAAATCAGGGTAGGTAAATAACAGGGAGAGCAACATGGCACAGGACATGCATTCACCACGTTTCATCAGCGCGCTAACAAAAAATACCGTCGCGCTTGTATTGGCAGGCGGTCGTGGCAGTCGTCTGCACAATCTGACGGATTGGAACGCAAAGCCGGCAGTACAGTTCGGCGGCAAGTTCCGCATCATCGACTTCCCTTTGTCCAACTGTATGAACTCAGGCATCCGCCGTATCGGTGTGGTCACTCAGTACAAGGCGCATAGTCTGATCGAACACATCCAAAAGGGCTGGGGTTTCCTGCGTGGTGAGTTCAACGAGTTCGTCGCCTTGTTGCCTGCGCAGCAACGTATCCAAGAAGAGTGGTATCGCGGAACAGCGGATGCGGTGTTCCAGAACATCGACATCTTGCGCGGTTACAACCCAGAGTACATCGTCATCTTGGCAGGCGACCACATCTACAAGATGGACTACGGCGAGATGTTGGCGGCGCACGTGCGTAGCGAAGCGGACATGACCATCGGTTGCATCGAGGTGTCGGTAGAAGAGGCGACCGGTTTTGGCGTGATGACAGTGAATGAAGAAGACCGTATCGTTAAATTCACTGAGAAGCCTGCGAACCCAACCGAGTTACCAGGCAAACCAGGTCGTGCCTTGGCGAGCATGGGTATCTATGTGTTCAACTCCAAGTTCTTGTACGAACAACTGGTGCGTGATGCCGATACCAAGTCGTCTACGCATGACTTCGGTCACGACATCATCCCTTATCTGATTGAGCGTTATCGCGTCTATGCCCATCGCTATGAGCACAGTTGCGTAGGTGTGAAAGAAGGCGGCCAAGCTTACTGGCGCGATGTGGGAACCATCGATGCGTATTGGGAAGCCAATATGGAGATGGTCAACGTCGTTCCAGACCTCGATCTATATGACAAGAAATGGCCGATCTGGACTTATCAAGAGCAATTGCCACCGGCGAAGTTCGTTTTCAATGACGATGGTCGACGTGGTGAGGCCATCGACTCCATGGTATCGGGCGGTTGTATCATCAGCGGCGCACGTGTTCAGCACACCCTGTTGTTCTCCGACGTGCGCGTGGGCGAGAGGACGGAGGTCACAGATTCCGTCATCCTTTCTGGTTGCCGCATCGGTAGCAACGTGAAATTGCATCGCGTGGTGTTGGACAATAAGTGCGAGATACCTGACGGCATGCAGATCGGTTTCAACCGCGAAGAAGATGCGAAACGCTTCCATGTCTCCAAAGGTGGGATCACGCTGGTCACGCCAGACATGCTTGGACAGTCCATCCACCACGTCCGCTAACAAACACTGAGTCGTTCGTCATTCCGGCGAAAGCGGGAAGGGCGAACGACGCGCTATCTTGAAGAATCAATCACGGAATTACTTATGCCGCATCGCAACAAAAAAGCCTCTGAAAAGAAATTGCAACTCGTGCTGTGTTGGCACATGCATCAACCTGACTATCGCAACTACCTGACGGGCGAGTTCGTCTTGCCTTGGACCTATTTGCATGCCATGAAGGATTACACCGACATGGCTTATCACTTGGAACAGCATCCTCAAGCCAAAGCGGTGGTGAACTTCGTGCCGATCTTGGTCGAGCAACTTCTCGATTATGAACAGCAGTTCAAGTCGGGCAAGGTGAAGGATGCATTGCTCAAGATGTTGTGCCATGAACGCTTGGACGACTTGGATGAAGAAGGGCGTCTGCATATTCTGGACGCATGTTTCAAGAGCAATCACACCAAGATGCTACAGCCCTATCGTGCCTATCAGCATCTGTTCGATCTGCAAAAGATGATGGAAGGGCGCGGTCGTGAGACGGTGACCTATCTGTCTGGCCAATACATGGCTGACTTGCTGGTCTGGTATCACTTGGTGTGGATGGGCGAAAGCGTGCGTCGAGAGAACGAAGTCATCGCGCGCTTGATGACCAAAGGTAGTCAGTTCTCATTTGCCGAGCGTACGGAGTTGTTCAAGCTGATCGGTGAATTGATCGCAGGTGTCATACCGCGTTACAAAGCACTCTCGGATCGCGGTCAGGTGGAGATATCTACCACGCCTTACAATCACCCCATCCTTCCATTGTTGTTGGATTTCAATTCGGCACGTGAGAGTGAGCCGAATGCGCCGTTGCCACAAGCTAGCTACTACCCGGGCGGTCTGCGCCGTGCACAAGCGCATCTGGCCAAAGCGGTGGAGAGCCACGAAAAACACTTTGGTGTGAAACCGAACGGCATGTGGCCTTCCGAGGGTAGTCTCTCGCGTCCGACGTTGAAACTGTTGGGAGAGCACGGTTGCAAGTGGGCCGCGACTGGGCAGGCGGTACTTGCACATAGTTTGCAAAGGGAGTTCAACGGTCACGGTTTGCCAGACAAATCGAACTACCTGTACAAGCCATACTTGATGGAGGACATGGCGAAGCCAGTCTATACCTTCTTCCGTGACGATCAGTTGTCTGATCGTATTGGTTTCGAGTACGCGAAATGGAAGGGTGACGATGCGGCGGCGGACATGATCCATCACTTGGAAGAGATCTATCGCAACTCGCATGGTGAGCATGATCCAGTCGTGTCCGTGATCTTGGATGGAGAGAATGCGTGGGAGTATTTCCCTTACAACGGCTATTACTTCTTGTCAGAACTTTACGCCAAGTTGGAAAAACATCCTTTCATTCAGACGACGACGTTCAATGAGTGTGTGAAGGGTATCGAGTCCAAGAAATCCACTGCGGAGACAGGTAAGTTGAAGCAGTTGGTCTCGGGTAGCTGGGTGTATGGCACCTTCAGCACTTGGATAGGTTCGCCAGACAAGAATCGCGGTTGGGATTTGTTGTGCGAAGCTAAACGTAGCTATGACATCGTGACTAACAGCGGTCGCTTGAATGCAGAGGAATTGCGCTTGGCGACCGAGCAACTCGCCGATTGCGAAGGTTCGGACTGGTTCTGGTGGTTCGGCGATTACAACTCGGCGCAGAGCGTGTCTTCGTTCGATCTTTTGTTCCGGCAGAATCTGGCGAATCTCTATCGTCTACTCAAGTTGCCCGCACCTGTCGATCTGCAGCATGTCATCAGCGTAGGCGGGGGAGACCCAGCAGCAGGTGGCACGATGCGCCGCTCAGATGGAGCTTGATTCGTGCCTGATGCGTTCATCGGGATCGACGTGGGCGGAACGAACTTCCGCCTAGGGGTCGTTCAAGATCTGCGCGTGGTGTGGGAGAAGCGCTTCCAAGCGGATTTCTCCGGCGTCTGTCGCAGACACTCCGCTACCGAAGCGTTGGAAATCATCACCTCTACGCTGAATGATGCGGTAGCAGAAGCGAAAATCGCTTATCCCGCCATTCGTGCCATCGGCATCGGTTTTCCCGGATTCATCGACCCAGTTTCTCATCAGGTCATTTCTTCCCCCAATCTCCCTAATCTGTCGAATGCCGACATCGTCGTGCCTTTGGAGCGCCGCAGCGGTCTCCCTGTGGTGTTGGAGAATGATGCCTCTGCTGCGGCCTATGGTGAATTTGCGCTATCGGCTCAAAGTAACGGCAATCTCATCTACATGGGGCTCGGTACGGGGGTCGGCGGAGGGTTGGTATTGCACGGCAAGTTGCATGGCGGAGTGCATGGTGTCGCCATGGAAGTCGGGCACATCACGGTCGAGCGTGGTGGTCGTTTGTGTGGCTGTGGCAATCGAGGCTGTTTGGAGCAATACGCTTCGACCAATGGGGTGGTGCAGACCTATGCCGATCTGACGGGTAAGACACTAAGTGCTTATGACATCGCGCAGGCGGCGCAACAGCAGGATAGTGCAGCAGTGCAAGCCTTCGAGCAGGCGGGGGAATATCTCGCCTGCGCGCTTGCACATATCGCCAAAGTCGTCGATGTGAGGGACGTCGTGATCGGTGGTGGTATGAGTGCATCATGGCCATTGATGCAAGCGGCGTTCGAGCGACGCTTGAGCGAAGACCTTATCCCAGCCTTGCGTGGCAAGGTGAAAGTCCGCCTATCTCAAGCGCAAGACCAAGCTGGCATCATCGGTGCAGCCATGCTTTCAGGGCATCAAGGCTAATCAGTGCTGGGTCGGGAGCGGTAAATTTGGTAGAATCTCGCTCCTAAATTATCAGCCTCTATTTTTATAGCCCGTCCTAGGAAGTTATCGTGAATACCCCTATCAATCCTGCAATCCCCAAACAACACAGTATCTTGAAGATGCCCGCATTGGGCACAGACTCCATCAGCGTGATGGAGGATTTCCGTCGCTATTTCAGCCATACCTTGGGCTGGGAGAAATCCACCTTGTCGGGTTACCCAGTCTATTCCTCTCTTTCCTCCACGCTGCGTGACCGCTTGATCGAACATTGGAGGAACACTCAACGTGCTTATGATGAATCGGATTGCAAGCAAGCCTACTACCTGTCGCTTGAGTTCCTGATGGGACGCGCCATGGGCAATGCCATGCTCAATCTCGATATGCAGCAAGAGGTTGGTGAGGCGATGCACAACTTTGGCGTTGCCTTGGAAGACGTGCAGGACCAAGAGAGTGATGCGGGTCTGGGTAACGGCGGCTTGGGGCGTTTGGCTGCGTGTTTCTTGGATAGCTGCGCCACATTGCAGCTGCCTGTGACGGGCTATGGCTTGCGTTATGAGTACGGCATGTTCCGTCAGCGTTTGGAGAATGGCGCCCAGTTGGAAGACCCAGATCATTGGTTGCGCAACGGTAACCCGTGGGAGATTGAGCGCCCTGAATATGCTGTGCGTATCAAGTTCGGCGGTCGTAGCGAGTTGTTCAAAGATATCGACGGCAAGTTGCATGCGCGCTGGGTCGATACGCAGGATGTGATGGCTGTGCCATTCGATATGCCGATCCCTGGTTATCGCAACGGTACGGTGAATACGTTGCGTCTGTGGAAATCCACCGCGACCGACGAATTCAATCTGGAAGAGTTCAACGCAGGCAGCTACACCGAAGCGGTCGCTGCCAAGAATGCGGCTGAGCACATCACCATGGTGTTGTACCCGAACGATGCCAGCGAGAACGGTAAAGAATTGCGTCTGCGCCAGCAGTACCTGCTGGCATCGGCCAGTCTGCAAGACGTATTGCGTCGTTGGGTGGGCAAGCATGGCAAGGACTTCACCCATTTCGCCGAGAAGAACGCGTTCCAGCTGAATGATACCCATCCGACTTGTTCCGTCGCAGAGCTGATGCGCTTGTTGATGGATGAGCAAGGCTTGGGTTGGGATGCGGCGTGGAAGATCACCAGCAAGACCATGGCTTACACCAACCATACCTTGTTGCCAGAGGCGCTGGAGAAGTGGCCTGTGAGCATGTTTGGTCGTCTATTGCCACGCCTGCTGGAGATCGTCTACGAGATCAATGCGCGCTATCTGGCCGAAGTGGCCTTGCGTTGGCCAAGCGATGTGGCGCGTCAGCGTCGCATGTCCATCATCGAAGAGGGGCATGTTCCGCACGTGCGTATGGCCTATCTGGCTGTGGTGGCGTGCCACTCAGTCAATGGTGTCGCAGAACTGCACTCTAAGTTGTTGCAACAACATCTGTTCCATGATTTCTACGAATTGTGGCCAAGCAAATTCAACAACAAGACCAATGGTGTGACACCGCGTCGCTGGGTGGCTTGGAGCAATCCTGCCATGAGCGAGTTGATCGACAACACCATCGGCGAAGAGTGGCGTACCGACTTGTCCAAATTGAGTGGGTTGACCAAGTTCGCTGAGAAAAAAGACTTCCGTGCCAAGTGGCGTGCGATCAAGCTGGGTAACAAAGAACGCTTGGCTGCGCTGGTCGAGCGTGATTGCGGTGTGAAGTTCGATACCAATGCGATGTTCGATGTGCAAGTGAAGCGCATCCACGAATACAAGCGCCAGTTGCTGAACGTGCTCCACGTCATCCATCTGTATGACCGTATCAAGCGCGGCGATACGAAGGATTGGACACCACGTTGTGTGCTCATCGGTGGCAAGGCTGCCCCTGGTTATGTGATGGCGAAACGTACCATCCGTTTGGTGACTGCGGTAGCCGAGATCATCAATCAAGACCCCGATACCAAAGGTTTGTTGCAACTGGTCTTCTTGCCGGACTATCGCGTGACTGCGATGGAGATCATCTCTCCGGCGGCAGACCTGTCCGAGCAGATCTCGACGGCAGGTAAAGAGGCTTCAGGTACGGGTAATATGAAGTTCATGATGAACGGCGCGCTGACCATCGGCACCTTGGATGGTGCCAACATCGAGATCCGCGAAGAGGCGGGCGATGACAACTTCTTCTTGTTTGGCTTGACTGCCGAGCAGGTCGAGGCGACACGCGGTCATTACGACCCTACCGCCATCGTCAATGCGGACGAGGACTTGAAGCGCGTCATCCAATTGTTGAAGAGTAACCACTTCAACCTGTTCGAGCCGGGCTTGTTCGAACCTATCTTGCAGTCCATCCTGAATCCGCACGACCCTTGGTTGACACTGGCTGATTTCCGTAGCTACATCGATGCGCAGAAGCGTGTGGATGCGGCCTACAAGGACAAAGAGAATTGGACGCGTATGAGCATCATCAATACGGCGACCAGCGGCAAGTTCTCCAGCGATCGCACCATCATGGACTACAACCGCGATGTGTGGCACTTACCTCAGGTGAAGGCGCACCAGGACTAAGCGTTAGAAGTCGGGCGGGCGGGTCATTCCGCCCGCTTTCATGTATCATTCGTCACCGGTTTTCATTCCCAAAGTCTCTCTAATTTAAGGAAGCATCAGTATGTCTAACGTAGAAACCCTAAGCGGATTGCAGCGTCGTTTGAATGCATCCATCCCACAACAGATCATTCGTGGTGAAGTCGAGAATCGCCTCAAGCGTTTGGGCCGTACCGCCAAGGTGCACGGTTTCCGTCCAGGCAAGGTCCCATTCAAGGTGTTGGAGCAGCAATACGGTCCTTCCGTTCAGCAAGAAGTGTTGGGCGATAGCTTGCAACGCTCATTCGCTGAAGCCGCTATTGCCAACAAGTTGCAAGTGGCGGGCTATCCTCAGTTCGAGATCAAAACGGCAGATTTGAATGCGCCAGAGATCGAGTTCAGCGCGACCTTCGAGGTCTATCCAGAAGTGACGATTGGCAATGTTGGTAGCGAGAGCGTGACACGCGCCACATTCGCGCTGACCGAGGCCGATGTCGATGCGACCATCGCTACCTTGCGCAAGCAACGTGCTGAGTTCAAAAAGACCGACCGTGCCGCGCAGAAGGACGACCAAGTCAAGATCGACTTCGTGGGTACTTTGAATGGTGAGAAGTTCGAGGGCGGCGAAGCGAAAGACTTTACCGTCGTGCCGGGTGCGGGCCGTATGTTGCCTGAGTTCGAAGCGGCAGTCGTAGGCATGAAGGCGGGCGAGACCAAGTCATTCGACATGACCTTTCCTGCGGATTACCACGGTAAGGATGTGGCAGGTAAGCAAGTCACATTCACCATCACTGCGCATAGCGTGGAAGAGCCAATCCTGCCAGAAGTGAATGCCGAATTTGCCAAGGCGATGGGCGTAGCGGAGGGGGATGTCGAGAAGCTGAAGCAAGAGATCCGCGACAACATCGGCCGTGAAGCGCAACGTCGCGTCAAAGTGCGTAACAAAGACAGCGCGATGGAGGTGTTGCTGAAGGTGGCTCAATTGGAAGTGCCGAAGGCCTTGCTGGATAGCGAGTCTGAGCGCCTGATGGAGCAGACACTGCAAGACATGGGTCAACGTGGCATGAAGATCCCTAAGGGCATGAAGTTGCCCATCGACATGTTCGCCGAGCGTGCGACCAAGCGCGTCAAGCTGGGCTTGATCTTGGCTGAGTTGGTGAAGAAACATGAGCTGAGCGCCAAGCCAGATCAGGTGACTGCTCTGATCGAAGAGTACGCATTGAGCTTCGAGCGTCCTGAGGAAGTCCGGTCTTGGTACCGTGCCGATCCTTCACGTATGCGTGAAGTGGAGAACTTGGTGCTGGAAGACAACGTGGTGGCATGGGTGATGGCGGGCGCGAAAGTGACTGACCAAGCCGTGGCATTGAACGATTTGATGGGAGAGTAAGCATGCTGTTCGACGCGACAAATAAGTTGATTGAGCCACAGGATTCGGGACTCGTTCCGATGGTGGTTGAGACCAGTGGTCGCGGCGAACGCGCCTACGACATCTTTTCGCGCCTGCTGAAGGAACGTGTCATCTTCTTGGTTGGCCCGATCAATGATCATGTGGCGAATCTGGTGGTGGCGCAGTTGTTGTTCTTGGAGTCGGAGAATCCAGAGAAGGACATTCACCTCTACATCAACTCGCCTGGCGGTTCCATCTCGGCAGGCATGGCGATCTATGACACCATGCAGTTCATCAAACCGCAGGTGTCGACCTTGTGTATCGGTATGGCGGCCTCGATGGGCGCGTTCCTGTTGCAAGCGGGTGCCAAGGGCAAACGCTTCGCTTTGCCCAACTCGACTGTGATGATCCATCAACCTTTGGGCGGTTTCCAAGGTCAAGCTACGGATATCGAGATCCATGCCAAGTACATCTTGAGTCTGCGTGAGCAATTGTACAAACTGATGGCGCACCACACGGGTCGTACGGTAGAAGAGATCGCACGCGATAGTGAGCGTGATAACTTCTTACCTGCTCAGGCTGCGTTGGAATATGGTCTGATCGACCAAGTGTTGGATAAACGCGCGTAATTTTCTGTAAGCTGCCGATGGATCAAGGCGGAGGTGATGATGACAACTGATAAAAACAAAGGTGACAAGCTGTTGTATTGCTCGTTCTGTGGCAAGAGCCAGCATGAGGTACGCAAGCTGATCGCAGGGCCATCGGTGTTCGTCTGTGACGAATGCATCGCCTTGTGTAACGACATCATCAAGGAAGAAGCTCAGACCGCGATTGGTGCAGAAAAGTCAGACAAGAACGATCTGCCTGTACCGCATGAGATCTGCGAACGTTTGGACGAGTATGTGATTGGCCAGCGTCAGGCCAAGAAGATATTGTCTGTGGCGGTGTACAACCACTACAAGCGTTTGAAATACAAGAACGACGATGGTGTCGAGTTGGCCAAGAGCAACATCCTCTTGGTGGGTCCAACGGGTTCTGGCAAGACTTTGCTGGCGCAAACTTTGGCGCGCCTGCTGAATGTGCCGTTCGTGATGGCCGATGCGACCACGCTGACCGAAGCGGGCTACGTGGGCGAGGATGTCGAGAACATCATCCAAAAACTGTTGCAAGCCTGCGAATATGATGTGGAGAAGGCGCAGCGCGGTATCGTCTATATCGATGAGATCGACAAGATCTCACGCAAGTCGGATAACCCCTCCATCACGCGTGACGTGTCGGGCGAAGGTGTGCAACAAGCGCTACTCAAACTCATCGAAGGCACCAAGGCTTCCATTCCGCCACAAGGTGGGCGCAAGCATCCGAACACAGAGTTCCTGCAAGTGGATACGACGAACATCTTGTTCATCTGCGGCGGCGCATTCGACGGTTTGGAGAAGGTCATCCTCAATCGCTCTGAGAAAGTCGGTATTGGCTTCTCGGCAAACCTAGCCAAGCGTAAAGATGACAAAGATATCGGTACGGTGTTGCACGGTGTGGAGCCGGAAGATCTGATCAAGTTTGGTTTGATCCCAGAGTTCGTTGGTCGTTTGCCGGTGGTGGCGACTTTGGAAGGATTGGATGAAGCTGCTCTGATCCAGATTTTGTCGGAGCCTAAGAACGCGCTGACCAAGCAATATCAGAAACTTTTCTCTTTGGAAGGTGTTGAGTTGGAGTTCCGTGAAGGTGTGTTGAATGCCATCGCGAAGAAAGCGCTGGCACGTAAGACCGGCGCACGTGGTCTACGTTCGATATTGGAGCAATCCTTGTTGGACACCATGTTCGATCTGCCTTCCGAGTCGAATGTGAGTAAGGTCGTGCTGGACGAGAACGGTGCAGGTGATATCAAGCCTATCGTGATTTACGCGGATGAACCCAAGGTCGCTTAAGGCCGATTGGGTAGCGGGGACTTGAACTCTTGATTTGTGTCCCCATTTCGCTCTTAACCTAACTGAGAGTAACCGCCATGTCTGAATTCGATCCCATCCCTGCCAACGTGGATTTACACCCTTTGTTGCCTTTGCGCGACGTGGTGGTGTTTCCGCACATGGTCATCCCATTGTTCGTGGGGCGCGCCAAATCCATCAAGGCCCTTGAGGCGGCGATGGAAGCAGGCAAGAGCATCGTGCTGGTCGCACAGAAGTCTGCGGCCAAGGACGAGCCAGCCACAGAAGACATCTATCGCATCGGTAGCATCGCCAACATCCTACAGATGCTCAAGTTGCCCGACGGCACCGTGAAAGTGTTGGTGGAAGGTACTCAGCGTGCCAAGGTACTCAAGATATTTGACGACAAGTCGCATCTGGATGCGGAGATCATGGCCGTACCCGCAGATGAGAACATCGGTAATGAGGCGGAGGCGATGCGTCGCGCGCTCATCAGTCAGTTCGATCAGTACGTCAAACTGAACAAGAAGATCCCACCTGAGATTTTGACCTCGCTGGCGGGTATTGATGATGCGGGTCGTCTGGCCGATACCATCGCCGCGCATCTGCCGCTCAAGTTGGAACAGAAACAAGAAGTGTTGGAGATATTCGATGTGCGTCTGCGCCTCGAACATTTGCTCGGTCTGCTTGAAGCAGAGCTGGACATCATGCAAGTCGAGAAGCGCATCCGTGGACGTGTGAAACGTCAGATGGAGAAAAGCCAGCGTGAGTATTATTTGAACGAGCAAGTCAAAGCCATCCAGAAAGAGTTGGGCGAGGGCGAAGATGGTGCGGATATCGAAGAGATCGAGAAGAAGATCAAAGCTGCGCATATGCCTAAGGATGCGCGTGCCAAGGCTGAAGCTGAATTGAAGAAGCTGCGCTTGATGTCGCCGATGTCTGCTGAGGCGACGGTGGTGCGCAATTACATCGACATCCTCGTAGGGTTGCCTTGGAAGAAGAAGACCAAGATCGACACGCACCTGCAACATGCAGAGGACATCTTGGAAGCCGATCACTACGGCCTAGAAAAAGTCAAAGAACGTATCGTCGAATATCTGGCCGTGCAGCAACGCGTCGAAAAGATGAAGGCGCCTATCCTTTGTTTGGTTGGGCCTCCTGGTGTGGGTAAGACCTCGTTGGGGCAGTCCATCGCGCGCGCTACGAATCGCAAGTTCGTTCGTATGTCGCTGGGTGGCGTGCGTGACGAGTCCGAAATTCGCGGTCACCGTCGCACCTACATCGGCTCTATGCCGGGCAAGATCTTGCAAAATATGAGCAAGGTCGGCGTGAAGAACCCGTTGTTCCTCTTGGATGAAGTGGACAAGATGGGGCAGGACTTCCGAGGCGATCCTTCTTCTGCCTTGTTGGAAGTGCTCGATCCGGAGCAGAACAATACTTTCGTGGATCACTACGTCGAGGTCGAGTACGACCTATCGGATGTGATGTTCGTCGCGACGTCTAATAGCATGAATATCCCTGCGCCCTTGCTGGATCGCATGGAAGTCATCTTCGTTTCTAGTTACACCGAAGATGAGAAAGTGAATATCGCCACACGTTATTTGCTTCCCAAGTCCATCAAGAACAACGGTCTGAAGGCAGAAGAGATCAGTGTGTCTGAAAGTGCTATCCGCGACATCTTGCGTTACTACACTCGCGAAGCAGGTGTACGTAGTTTGGAACGTGAATTGTCCAAGATATGCCGCAAAGTGGTGAAGTCCTTGTTGCTGAAAGGTCGTGACACAAAAGTCGTGATCAATGCGCGCAACTTGGATAAATATCTCGGTGTGCGTCGCTACAGCTATGGCATCGCTGAAAAGAACAACCAAGTCGGACAAGTCACTGGTTTGGCTTGGACGGAAGTGGGCGGCGAATTGCTGACTATTGAGACGGCGGTGTTGCCAGGCAAAGGCAAGACCACGACCACAGGTAAACTGGGCGAGGTGATGCAAGAGTCCATCCAAGCGGCTTTGAGTGTCGTACGTAGTCGTGCGAAATCACTAGGTATCGCGGAAAACTTCTACGAAAAATGCGATCTCCACATTCACTTGCCTGAAGGCGCCACCCCTAAAGATGGCCCGAGTGCGGGTGCAGGTATATGCACGGCGATGGTATCTGCATTGACGGGAATACCTGTCCGTGCAGATGTCGCGATGACGGGCGAGATCACATTACGTGGTGAGGTCTTGCCTATTGGTGGTTTGAAAGAAAAGTTGTTGGCGGCTCAGCGTGGTGGCATCAAGTTGGTGCTGATACCTGAAGAGAACGTCAAAGACTTGGTCGAGATTCCCGACAACGTGAAGAACAAGCTCGAGATCCATCCAGTCAAGTGGATCGAACAGGTGTTGGAATTGGCGTTGGAGCGTAAGCCGGAGCCGTTGCCAGATGTTGCCGCACCTGCAGTCGTGCCTACGCCAGTCGCTGAGGCGGGAACAGCATCTGCCATCAAGCATTGATTTTCTGCGGATGTGCAGTGTGATTTCGCTACGGTCGGAAAATATTTGAGACTGGGCATTGCAAAAAAGGCAAGTATCTATATAATGCCGCGCTCTTCGGGTGCTTAGCTCAGCTGGTAGAGCACCGCCCTTACAAGGCGATTGTCGGCGGTTCGATCCCGTCAGCACCCACCAAGTTTAAGCAGTACGCAGTAGATGTTTTTGGAGTGGTAGTTCAGTTGGTTAGAATACCGGCCTGTCACGCCGGGGGTCGCGGGTTCGAGTCCCGTCCACTCCGCCAATTTGAAGGCGAAAAAGGCGAACGAGAGTTCGCCTTTTTTCATATGTATCGTCCGTTCGTGGCCAATATTATTAGGTAGCTTGCTATGTTTGATTTCGTACATGAAAAAAAGCGTTTGGTGCAGATCGTACTGGCGCTCATCATTTTGCCATTCGCACTGTGGGGCGTGGACTCATATCGAAATTCCGGCGAAGTCGTTTATTTGGCGAAGGTGAACGGAGAGAAGATCGGGCAGCAGGAATTCGAGAATGCGATGGATCAACAGCGCCAACGCATCCGCGAGATGGCCGGCCCCAATTTTGATCCGGCGATCTTCGATAAGCCAGAGATCAAACACTCTGTCCTTGAAGGCTTGGTCACTCAGCGTCTGATGTTGGCTGGCGCACGCGATGCAGGCCTAGTTGTCAGTGATGGGCAGATGGCGCAGATCATTGCGACAGTGGGTGCATTCCAGAAAGATGGCCAGTTCGACAAGCAGCAATATGAAGCAGCGCTGCGCGCTCAAGGCATGACACCAGCCATGTTTGAATTCCGTGTGCGTCAAGATCTGACCACGCGCCAATTGACAGATGCTTTCACGCAGAACGGTTATGCCGCTGATGCGGTCGCAGCGAATCTGATTCGTTTGAATGAACAACAACGCGTCGTTTCGATCGCAAAGCTGGATCTTGCGACATTCGCCAAGCAAGCCAAAGTGAGCGATGCGGCAGTCAAAACCTACTTCGAGCAGAACACGCAGGATTTTCAAATCCCAGAGCGCGCCAAGATCGAATTCGTGACGCTATCCATCGATGCGTTGATGGAGCAGGCTGTCGCTAAAGATAGCGACATCAAGGCGTACTACGAAGAGCATCTGAGTGAGTTCGGTACGCAAGAGCAACGTCAAGCTGCGCATATCCTCATCACCTTGTCCAAACAGGCAAGTGATGCAGAGAAGGTGGAAGTCAAGAACAAGGCCGAGCAAGTCCTGAAGCAGGTAAAGCAATCTCCTGCCAAGTTCGCTGAACTGGCTAAGCAATATTCGCAAGACCCAGGCTCCGCTGTGAATGGGGGTGACTTGGGGATGTTCGGTCGTGGAGCAATGGTCAAGCCGTTCGAAGAATCCGTATTCTCTTTGAAGGTGGGCGAGGTCAGCGGTCTGGTACAGTCTGATTTCGGATATCACATCATCAAGCTCGTCGCCATCAAAGCGCCCAAGGTGCAGCCTTTGAGCGAGGTTAAAGCAATGATTGCTCAACGCGTGAAGTTCCAACAATCCAGCGACAAGTTCGCCGAGTTGGCTGAGAAGTTCAGTAACACCGTATACGAGCAGAGCGATAGCCTCAAGCCTGCGGCTGAATTGCTGAAAGCGCCTGTGCAAGGCGGAGTATGGCTGAGCAAGGATAGGCAGTCTTCGGCAGCTTGGAACGAGAAAATCGTGCAAGCCGTGTTCTCCGATGATGTGTTGAAGAACAAGCGCAATACTGTTGCTATCGAGATCGCACCGAACACTTTGATGGCGGCACGCGTCACCGAATATCAAGCTGCTACAGTGCGTCCATTGGCTGAAGTAGCATCTGCGATCCGAGCTAAGATGCAGCAGGAGCAGGCTAAGCAAGCATTGGTCGAACAAGGTAAGAAGTTGTTGTCGCAATTGCAAAAGGGTGAGAAATCCACTGCGGCGTTCCAGTCGGCACAGACACTCACACGTGCCCAACACGCTGATTTGAGCCAGGACACAGCCAAAGCTTTGTTCAGCGCGGATACATCCAAGTTACCAGCTTATGTCGGTACCGAAGATGTGCAACGCGGTTATGTGTTGGCGCGTATCGATGCCGTCAAGGATGTGGCGGTAGTGGATGAGATGAAGCGCAATCGCTATGCACAGCAGATCCGTCAGATCACGGGCGAAGAGATGTTGGCTGCTTATCTGGCGGATGCCAAGAAGAACGCTGACATCACCATGAAGGATTTTGCGGTGGCTGAGAAGAAATAATCAGTATCTAGCATCAAAACATGAACGCCGCTCTTGAAGCGGCGTTTTTTTTGTCGTTCAAAAGCGGCGTCTATGTCAGCGAATCGCTAAGGCCTTGCGCTGATGTGGTAGAGCCTCATTAAGGTGCAATCGTATATAATCCGAGGCTGTTAATTGGGCGTCAGGCGCGGCATTTTCCTATGCAACAAGCATTCAAATTAGAAGTGGTCGATCTCGCTTGTGAGCGGGGTGACCTACGTTTGTTCAGCGGTTTGAGTTTCGAGCTTGCGGCTGGCGAATTGATGCAAGTGCAGGGCGAGAACGGCAGTGGTAAGACCACCTTGTTGCGCACGCTGTGTGGCTTCGTGCAACCTGTTGAAGGCAAAGTGCTGTGGAGTGGACAAGACATCGCAGAATGGGACGATACCTACCATGAGCAGATGTGTTACCTCGGGCACCTGAATGCCATCAAGGATGAGTTGAGTGCCATCGAGAATCTGCAGATGAGTGCGGGGTTGGCTGGCTTTAATGTGAGCGAGCAAGATGCCATCACTGTTCTGCGTCGCATGGGCTTGCGCCGCAAGGAGCATCTACCGGTGCGTGTGTTGTCGCAAGGTCAGCGTCGTCGTGTCGCATTGAGTCGATTGCTGGTTGGCGATTCGAAATTGTGGATATTGGATGAACCCTTGACCGCACTCGATGTGGGGGCAGTGGCGCTCATGCAGGAACTTATTGGCGAACACCTGTCGAACGGCGGCATGGTGATCTTCACGACGCATCAGCCCTTGCAGGTGGCAGGGGTTGATACAAGAAGATTGGCGTTGGCGTGAGCAAACTCTCATTCTTTGGTTTGTTGGGATTGGTGATACGACGCGATCTGTTGTTGGCGATGCGTCGTCGCGCGGATGTGCTGACTACGCTGGTGTTCTTCGTTATGGTGGTGAGTCTATTCCCACTAGGTGTTGGGCCAGAGCCAGATATGTTGCGCAAGATGGCAGCGGGGGTGTTGTGGGTAGCGGCGCTGTTGGCTTCCATGTTGTCCTTGCCGCGAATGTTTTCGGCGGACTACTTGGACGGAACGTTAGAGCAGATGATGCTCGCGCCACAATCGCTGACGATGATGGTGCTGGGTAAGATCATCGCGCATTGGATGTTGTCTGGTTTGCCGCTGGTGTTGATCGCGCCTGTGTTGGGTTTGCAGTTCGATATGTCGTCGCAAGCGCTGTGGGTGTTGATGCTTGCGTTGTTGTTGGGCACGCCTGTGTTGAGCATGATCGGTGCAATTGGTGCGGCGCTGACCTTGGGTTTGCGTGGCGGTGGTGTACTGGTTTCCTTGTTGGTGTTGCCATTGTGTATCCCTGTGCTGATTTTCGGCGCGGGTGCAGTGGAAGCGGTGAATAGCGGCATGGATGCTATTTCGAATTTGTCTTTGCTGGGCGCGTTTCTCTTGTTCGCTTTGGTGTTCACGCCTTTTGTGGCTGCCCAAGCGCTAAAAATTTCAATGGAGTAGAGATTGGCTATCAACTGGTTCAAATATTCGGCACCGTCCACCTTCTACGGATTGGCAGGAAAACTCATCCCATTCTTCGCATGGCCAGCGGCGATCCTGTTTGCGGTCGGGTTGTATATCGGCTTTTTCGTTGCGCCGACGGATGCCGTACAGAGTGAGGCCTACCGCATCATGTTCATCCATGTGCCGGCTTCCATCCTCTCCATGTTCATCTACCTCATCATGGCGGGCTATGCGGCGCTGGGCTTGATCTTCAAGACACGCCTATCCTCCATGATGGCTTCAGCGCTGGCACCCACGGGCGCGTTGTTCGCTTTTATCTCTTTGTGGACAGGTGCGTTGTGGGGCAAGCCGATGTGGGGTGCTTGGTGGGTATGGGATGCGCGCCTGACTTCTGAATTGATCTTGTTGTTCTTGTACTTGGGCTTCATCGCTTTGCAAGCGTCTATCGAAGACCCTCGCCGTGCAGATCGTGCCAGTGCCTTGTTGGCTATCGTGGGTTCAGTGAACGTGCCTATCATCTATTACTCGGTGCAATGGTGGAACACCTTACATCAAGGTTCGTCCATCAAGTTCAGCGGTACCAGCATGCATGTCGCGATGCAGCAATCCATGTTCACTATCTTGGTAGCTTGCTGGCTTTACGTCGTCGCCGTTGCGTTGGCGCGGGTACGTAGCATCATCTTGGAGCGTGAATCCAACACGCAATGGGTCAAAGAACTCTCGGAGGCTAAATGATGAACTGGTCTGAATTCTTTGCCATGAATGGTTATGGCTTCTATGTTTGGGGTTCGTATGGTGTGGCGTTGCTGGTGTTCATCGTTGAGATATTGATGGTGAGACATCGCAGAGTATTGGCACTTCGCCAGTTGAGATTGTTGAGTGAAAGTGGAGAAGCGTGATGACACCTAGGCAGAAAAGATTGACGTGGATCGTAGCAGGTGTGGCGCTGGTTGCTGCCGCTGTCGGATTGGTGTTGTTCGCGTTGAAGAATAACGTGAGCCTGTATTTCACACCGACTCAGGTCTACAACAAAGAAGCGCCACAGGGGCGTAATTTCCGCATCGGTGGTCTGGTTGAAGAGGGCAGCGTCAAGCGTCAGACCGATGGCTTGACCGTTCATTTCAATATCACCGATACCGCACAGAAGATGCCTGTTGTCTATAAAGGCATCCTCCCTGATCTGTTCAAAGAAGGTAAGGGCGTCGTCGCGCAAGGCAAGATCGAAGCAGATGGCGTGTTCCATGCTGAAGAAGTGTTGGCGAAGCACGACGAGAACTACATGCCACCGGAAGCTACTGATGCGATCAATAAGGCAGAGGCCGCCAAAGCATCAGCTGGTGGTGCTTCATCTGCTGAATATCCCGTCGCAAAATAAATTTTTGAAAGCACCAGAATGATTCCAGAGATCGGTAATTTCACGCTTGTCGTTGCCTTGTTCATTGCCCTTGCTCAAGGCGTGCTCCCCATCGCCGGTGCGGCACGCGGCAATGCGGTATGGATGGACTCCGCACGCACCTTGGCGTTTGGTCAGTTCTTCTTCGTCGCTATCGCGATTGCCTGTTTGACCTATTCGTTCATCGCGAATGACTTTTCCGTTTTGTACGTGGCGCAACACTCCAACTCGCAATTGCCTGCTGCCTATCGCGTAGCGGCGGTGTGGGGCGGACATGAAGGTTCCTTGTTGTTGTGGGCATTCATCCTGACCATGTGGACGATCGCCGTGGCGATGTTCAGCAAGCATCTGCCGCAAGAGATGGTGGCGCGGGTGATCGGTGTGATGGGCTTGATCTCTGTCGGCTTCTTGTTGTTCATGCTGTTCACCTCGAATCCATTCGATCGGCTATTCCCCGCCGCGATGGATGGACGTGACTTGAATCCGCTGTTGCAAGATCCCGGCTTGGTCATCCATCCGCCGATGTTGTACATGGGCTATGTTGGTTTCTCGGTCGCCTTCGCTTTCGCGCTGTCTGCCTTGTTGGGCGGCAAGCTGGATTCCACTTGGGCGCGTTGGTCGCGTCCGTGGACGACGGTGGCGTGGGTGTTCATGACCATCGGTATCGCTTTGGGTAGCTGGTGGGCTTATTACGAATTGGGTTGGGGCGGCTGGTGGTTCTGGGATCCGGTCGAGAACGCTTCCTTCATGCCTTGGTTGGTCGGTACAGCATTGATCCACTCACTCGCGGTGACGGAGAAGCGCGGCGCATTCAAGAGTTGGACGGTGTTGTTGGCTATCTCTGCCTTCTCCTTGTCCTTGTTGGGTACGTTCCTCGTGCGTTCGGGTGTGCTGACCTCGGTCCATGCTTTTGCTACCGATCCAAAGCGCGGTGTATTCATCCTGTCGTTCTTGGTCATCGTCATCGGAGCTTCGCTGTTGTTGTTCGCATGGCGTGCACCCAAGATAGGACTGGGTGGCAAGTTCGAACTGGTCTCGCGTGAGACCATGTTGCTCACGAATAACGTGTTGCTATCCGTAGCTTCTGCCTCAGTGTTCTTGGGTACGCTGTATCCCTTGTTCATGGATGCGCTGGGTTACGGCAAGTTGTCCGTTGGTGCTCCTTATTTCAATGCGGTGTTCGTTCCCTTGATGATCCCGATGGTGATGATGATGGGACTAGGCCCTATCGCACGTTGGAAGCAAGCGAGTCTGCCCGACATCTGGCAACGCATCCGTTGGGCACTCGGCGCGAGTATCGCTATCGCTTTGTTGTTGCCGCTGGTGTTGGGTAAATGGACATCCATGATCGCGCTGGGCTTGTTGCTGGCTGCGTGGCTCATCATCACCGGTGCGCTCGACCTGCGTCGTCGCATGGGTAGCGAAGGCACCTTGATGCAGCGTCTTAAGACACCGACGCGCAGCTACTACGGCATGCAACTCGCGCACCTCGGTATCGCCGTGTTCATCATCGGCGTGACCATGGTGAAAGGTTACGAGACCGAGCGCGATGTGCGCATGGATGTGGGCGACACGGTGCAGGCGGGTGGATATGAGTTCCGCTTCGATGGTGTGACCGAAGTGCAGGGGGCTAACTATGTCGCTGCGCAAGGCCGAGTGAGCGTGAGTAAAGATGGCAAGTTCGTGACCGAATTGAATCCGGAGAAGCGCCAATACAACGCATCTGGTATGCCAATGACTGAAGCCGCGATCCGTACCGGATTGTTGCGCGACCTGTATGTCTCCTTGGGTGAGCCTATCCCGGATAGCGAAGCGTGGGCGGTGCGTGTGTACATCAAACCGTTCGTCGATTGGATATGGGCGGGCTGTTTCCTGATGGCATTGGGCGGCATCTTGGCCATCACGGATCGTCGTTATCGTATCAAGGGTAAATCGTTGAAGGAGGCCACAGCATGATGCGTTTCATTTTGCCATTCGTGGTGTTTTTAGTCCTGTCGGTGTTCTTGTACATCGGATTGGGTAGAGATCCGCGTGAAGTTCCTTCCCCATTGATCGACAAACCTGCACCTGCTTTCAGCTTGCCTCTTTTGCATGACGCTAAGAAACAATTCGCCACGGAAGATATGAAGGGCCAAGTCTGGTTGTTGAACGTGTGGGCATCTTGGTGCGGCGCATGTAAAGACGAACACCCTGTGTTGATGGACTTGGCGGCGCAAAAGATCGTGCCTGTGATGGGGTTGAACTACAAAGATAAGCGTGAAGACGGCGAAGCGGTACTGCGCAAATCAGGCGACCCTTACGCGCTGACTATTTTCGATGCCGATGGAAAAGTGGGTTTCGACTATGGTGTGTATGGTGTTCCCGAGACTTACGTCATCGACAAACAAGGCGTCATCCGCGACAAGATCATCGGCGCTGTGACACCGCAGAATCTACGCGACCGAATCCTGCCTCTCGTAGCGGAGCTGAATAAAAAATGAAGAATTTCTTGATCGCATTGTTGTTGGTATTGCCCACCTTCGCTTACGCAGGTGAGGCAAAGGACTTGGCTGAAGATCCTGTGATGGAAAGACGCATGATCGACTTGGCAGAGAAGGTGCGTTGTTTGGTGTGCCAAAGTGAGAACGTCGCTAGTTCCCATTCCGATTGGTCGAACGATGTACGCCAGATCATGCGTGACAAGATGAAGGCGGGCGCAAGTGATCAAGAGATCATGGATATGCTAGTGGAGCGTTTCGGTAAGTCCGTGTTGTTCGACCCCCCTGTCGATCAAGAGACCATACCTTTGTGGGGCGCACCTTTTGTGTTTTTGTTGCTCGGCATTGTGTTGTTGTTCTTCCAATTACGTAAACGCAGTGCAATCGTTCAGAAAGAAGTTGCATTGTCATCCGAGGCGCAAGCGCACGCAGCCAACCTACTGAAAGAAGAAAATAAATGACAGTGTTCTGGATCGTCTGTGCGGTGCTGTTGCTCATCGCCATCCCCTTCATCGCTTTCCCCCTGTGGCGCGGTACAGTCAAGAGCAACACCGTTGCACGTGACGCAGCTAACCTTGAGATCCTGCGCGATCAGATCAACGAGATGGATGTCGATCTGAAGAATGGCTTGCTCTCGGCTGAGCTGCACGAACAAGGTAAGAGCGAATTGCAAAGCCGTGTGTTGGAAGAGGTGAGCGAATCCACTTCGACGGTAGTAGAAACGACACCTAGTCCTTATAAGAAATTGGCGATCATCTTGTCGGTATTGTTGCCTGTCTTGGCCATCGGTCTGTACACCCAAGTAGGCAACTTGGACGCGTTCTCTGATCGCGCCGCACACGGTGGCATGAGCGACATCGGTGTGGCGGGCGGCAGTGCTTCGATCAGTGCTCTGGAGCAAAAGGTGGAGTCCAATCCCGCTGATGGCGAGTCGCTATTGCTGTTGGCGCGTGCCTATATGGAGGCAGGGCGCTTCGCCGATTCGGCCAAGGCCTACGAGAATCTGACGCAATACATCTCGGATGAAGCGTGGATATGGGCAGACTACGCCGATGCTTTGGCGATGGCACAAGGACAAAGCTTGCGCGGCAAACCGACTGACCTCATCAACAAGGCGCTCTCTATCGATGCGGACAGCATGAAGGGATTGGCACTGGCGGGATCAGCAGCGATGGAGCGCGGTGATTTTGCAGCGGCCATCAAGCATTGGGAAAGACTGCGCAGCTTACTGCCTTCTGATAGCGAAGATGCCAAGATGATCGAAGGCGGCTTAGCTGAGGCGCGTCAGATGATGTCGCACATCAAGGGCGGTAAAGCGCCTATGGCATTGGAGCAGATCGCTCCGCCGACGCAAGCGGCCTCCAGCGGAAAAGAGCGCATCACGGGCAAAGTCACCTTGAGTGATTCCTTGAAAGGTAAGTACAGTCCTGATGACACTGTGTTCGTGTTGGCACGCGCAGCGGAAGGGCCAAAGATGCCATTGGCGATCTTGCGCAAACAAGTACGTGACCTGCCTATCACTTTCGAGTTGGATGACAGTATGGCGATGCAACCGCAGATGACGCTGTCTTCCTTTGATAAGGTGGTGGTGGTTGCGCGTATCTCGAAGTCAGGCACTGCGATGCCGGAAGCGGGCGATGCGCAAGGTCTTAGCCAGCCAATGAAACCGGGAGCCAAGGGTGTGAATCTGAAGATAGATCAGATCGTGCAGTAAGCCACGTTGCTATCAAAAAAGCCGCATCGAAATCGATGCGGCTTTTTTATTGCGTAGTATCCACGTTGAGCTGAAGCCAATATTCCAACAAGGCGAGATGCCACAACTTGCTGCCGTTGAGTCGCGTGAAATGTGATTCTGGGGCGGCGAGTAGTTTCTCGACATAAGCGCGGTTGAATAGGCCTCGCTTCACACAAGTATCGGATAGCAAGATGCCGCGCATGAACTCAAGGAATTCACCTCGTACGTATTTCAATGCGGGGACGGGGAAGTAACCTTTGGGCCTATCGATGACTGCATCGGGGATCAATCCGCGCGCGATGGCTTTGAGAGGGAATTTCCCCCCTTCCTTGAGGCGCAATTCGGGCGGCATGCGAGCCGCCAACTCCACCAACTCGTGATCGAGGAAGGGAACGCGTGCTTCCAATCCCCACGCCATGCTCATGTTGTCCATGCGCTTCACGGGATCATCCACGATAAGTGTCGTCACATCGAAGCGCAACACTTCATCGAGGAAAGTGTCGGCGTACGGTTTAGTCAATTCATTGTGAGCCAACTCACTGCTCACATCGTGAAGGTGATAAGCCGATGTGACGGTCTCCAGATATTCAGCATGGTCGCGGTCGAAGTAGTTGTTACGGAAGCGATCTAGCGTCGAGCCTTGCGTGGCATCCATCTTGGGATACCAGAAATAGCCGCCGAACACTTCATCAGCCCCTTGCCCTGCGAGCACCACCTTCACATCTTGTGAGACTTTCTCTGAGAGTAGATAGAAGGCGATGTTGTCTTGGCTCACCATCGGCTCCGACATGCTACGCACTGCTTCTGGCAAGTGCTTCAATACTTCGCTGTTAGGGATGAGGTACTTGTGATGGTTCGTCTTGAATCGCTCGACCACTTGATCCGAGTACTCGAACTCATCGCCTTTCTCTGCATCCCCTCCGATGTCTTCAAAGCCGATGGAGAAGGTGTGTAGGTCGGACACATGGTCTGCCAGCAAACCAACGATGAGGCTCGAATCCAAACCGCCGGAAAGTAGAACGCCTACGGGTACGTCAGCGGCGAGGCGATGGCGTTCCACTACTTTGGATAACACGTGGCGCGTAGCGGTCAGCCAGTCTTGCTCGCTCAAGGTAGCACTTGGACGTGTCGCATCCAGTGACCAATAGCGCCGATGCGTTACTTCGCCATCTGCGCTGAATGTCATGCAGGTCGCAGGCGGTAACTTCTTAACGCCATTCAATAAAGTGCGCGGCGCGGGAACGGAGGAGTGCAGGGTCAACTGGTGGTGCAGTGCGACTGGATCGATGCTGGTATCCACACCGCCCGCCGCTAGCAAAGCCTGCACGGTGGAGGCGAAGCGTAGTGATGCGCCATCTACTGAGTAATACAAAGGCTTGATACCGAAACGGTCGCGCGCAAGGAAGAGTCTTTGCTCGCGCCTATCCCAGATAGCAAAAGCGAACATTCCATAGAAACGCTCGACGCATCGTTCCCCCCAAGCGTGATAGGCCTTGAGGATGACCTCACTGTCACCCTCGGAAAAGAACTCATATTCCATCTCCACTAGTTCAGCGCGTAGCTCTTTGTAGTTGTAGATCGTGCCGTTGAACACCAAGGTGAGATGAAGTGTCTCGTCCACCATGGGTTGCTTGGCATGCTCCGAGAGGTCGATGATGGACAATCGACGGTGACCGAATGCGAGTGGTCCGTCGTTGTAGATGCCGTGCGAATCAGGGCCGCGCCGCGCCAACTTGTCGCTCATGCGCCTGATGATGTCGGGCGAAGGTGTTTGTTTGTTGAAACGTAACTCGCCGCAGATGCCGCACATAGATATGCCCCGTACAAAGAGAAAAAGCCTCGCATCACTGCGAAGCTTTCTATTTCATTTGGCTCCCACCCGACCCAGACTCGAACCGGAGACCTGCGGATTAACAGCACAGGTCACAGTCGAAATCTTGCTTCGTAAGTCGAAGAACAGCTAGAAATTTTTCAGCGCTGTCAGCTATCAGCTCGGCCCACCGAACCTGATTCAACCATAGCTCGCCTGACTGCATTTTACCTTCATCCAAATCATCAAGTTGCGAAAATTTCCACCGAACTGAAACCGATCGTGATGGCGGAAGTGTGGGATGGGTAGCAGTTTTGGCGAACACGGAAAACTGGGGGGCTGGAATTCTGGCGTGGTGAGTGGCGAAATTTTGGTAACGGCGAGGGGCGGGAGTCGGGAGAGGTTGCGCGAGCGGTACCCGAGGCGGGCCAAATGCGGGGGCCAGTAGGGGGCAGCCATCCGGTGGGGGGCAGAAGGGGCTTTATCGTACAGAATTGTGGAAGTGTGAAAATGTCTGTGGGGAGTGAGCTAGAAGGGGCTGCTTTGGGGCGAGAAGTTTTTCCTTTTCATACGGTGGTATTGGATCCACATAGCTCGAGCTAGGTTGATAGCGCTGCTCAGCCTCGATAACCTATAATTCGTAATGATTTGGAAAAACGAGAACTACCACCAACTCTGGGTTTCTACACTTATTCTCGGATTTGCAGGCCAGATTTCTGGACTTGCGCTATCACTGCTCGCAGCAAATAAACTACAGGCCACTCCCACACAAATCGGGATACTCGGTGCAATGGGTACGATTCCCTTTGCATTGTTCCTGCTACCTGCCGGAGTTTGGTTGGATCGCACACAAAAGCTGCCGGCTTATGTGTATAGCGAACTTCTTATGATTGCGATCCTAGCTTGCATTCCAGTGGCTTGGTTTTATGATCGCTTGACTATCGAGATGCTATTTGCAGTTTCATTCGTTAGTGCTTCTGTCTCTGTTGTTTCTGGCACGGCAGGACAGGTTGTGGTTTCGCGAATAGTTCGTCTCGAACAATTGGTTGAAGCGCATGGAAAAATCCGTGTTGCGGGTTCATTTTCTGAAATCCTAGGCCCAGGATTGGCTGGGGTTATGATCAAGTTTATTGGTGCCCCACTGGTATTAGTTGCGAACTGTTTTTTGATGCTCATGGGGGTATTAACTTTACGCAAGTTGCAGCTTATTGAGCCTGTTTCAAATCATCACGAAAAAGCCTTCTGGCCTCAACTTAAAGAAGGAATTGACTTTGTCATTAAGGACCGACTACTTCTTTCCATGGGACTAACGGTTGGAAGCTGGCAAATACTTCAAACATGTGTGATGACGACACAAGTTCTCTTTGCAACTCGGGAATTGGGGTTGAACGAATTTGAATATGGGCTTTGCTTGGGGGGCGCCGGAGTTGGAACTGTGCTTGCCGGTATGTTTGGACACTGGCTAGCTGATCGGTTCGGCCATGGTCCTACAATTATTGTTGGTATCGCTTTAAGTGGTATTGGTTGGGCCCAGCTCGCTTGGGCACCATCAGGAAGTACCGGAATTGCTTCCTACATTGTTATGTTGGTCTGTTTTAGTAGTAGTGTGGTTCTAATTTTTAGCAATATGCTTGCACTACGCCAAGCGGTAACACCTCACAGCATGTTGGCTCGCATGACGAGTACTATGCGATGGCTAACACTCTTTCCAGCCATACCTGGGGCGCTACTTGGGGGAGTTCTTGCTGAACATTTTGGTTTGCGCTTTCCCCTCATTGTTGGGGGCTTAGCCGCAATAGCCCAAGCTGCATGGCTTTGGAAGTTCTCAATGCTTCACTCAATAAAGGAACTTGAAAGACAAACATAATGTAGAGGGGGCGCACCCGACGACTCGTCGCCAGCTTGATCCCCGCATCTACCATACAGCGCATGAGGAGCGTCAAGTCGTCAATTGCGTCGGGTCGTTTGGGGAAATTTGCAACGATCCAGAAATTCAGTTTCGGCAGTTTTGCAGATTGCGCAGAAAGTGCAGTTTTTGCTTCCACCTACCACCCCCGAAATTTTCAGCTTGATTCCCGCCGACTTCCGAAAACCGCCCCGACTGCGACCCCAGAATTCCCCATAGCCGCGCCAGAGGTGATCGAGGCGGGCCAACTGCGGGGAACGGTAGGGGGCAGGTCATCAGTGCCGCGCAACAGCCATCCGAATGCGCTCAATCGTGTCTTCCACACGAGCTTTCTTAGATACCTCCAGCCCAAGGTTCTCAGCGATCCTGACAATGATGGCTGGATCAAGTGGGATTCCACCTGCATCAATTGCTGAGATTAATTGCTTGGCGCGTCGAATCTCTGCAGGTGTGCTATCTGCTGGTCGAAGCCAATTCAATATGCGAGAGATCAATTGATTCGTGCAAATCAGAGGTCAGGCTACCTTGATGTTCATGCACTTACCGCACGCATCCTGTCCATTTTCTCGATAACAGCCTGATAGAGATCGTGGTCGGAATCTGGGTTGTTGCGGTCTGGATGGTGGGCACTACGGATCTTTCTGAGTTGAGTCATGCAGTCTGGCAGATCATGTACCTTGGTCACCCGGTCACCATTTTTGACCATCACGCGCTGAAGCTCAGCCTCTGCGTCCTCACGTGAGTCATATAACTTCTTGCTGCCAAGACGCCAACCATCTTGGTTCTTGCGTGGGGATCGCATTTCCTTTCCATCAAACCAGACCCATTTTCCAGTATCGAGATCCAGTTCAAAATGAACGATGGTGATTGTGTAGGTGTAAACGATCGGCTCGATTTCCTTGGCGAAAAGGTTGATGATCTTGCCGGCAGTCCCCACCGTTGCAATGTAATAAGCGCCTGCCTCATGTGGACAGAACCCGCTACTATGGGTTGGTTCCAGTTTGCTACCGTTATGGGATGAATTCATTTCAGCCATGCGGCTGAGAGCTTTGCGTTGTGCGTTTGTCACTGGTATTGTTCCATTCGTATCTTTATTGCGACTTGGTGGCTACTATTACGAGCTAGGGACCCGCTGATTTGAAAGCGAAAAATAAAAAGGCCACCCCGAAAGATGGCCTTCAATATTCTGGCTCCCCGACCTGGACTCGAACCAGGGACCTGCGGATTAACAGTCCGTCGCTCTACCGACTGAGCTATCAGGGAATTGATGCGGCCGCCATACTAACGGCAGAAGGCGTTTCGGTCAACCTTCAGAGCGCTTTAAAGATGAGATTTTGTAGCTTAACGGCGAAGTATTTGGATCAACTCAATTACAATCATCATCATGGATAAAAGAACAGTTCTTATCAAAACGTCTGCTGGCGATGTCACCATGTCCGGTCTTTCTGGAGACATGAGACGAGTGATGTTACTCATCGACGATAAGTCCACAGTTGAAGAAGTCACTAGGCGCGCGCCACCTAGTCTGCGTGGAGACCTGCCGGAGATCCTGCAAAGTTTGCTCGATGCAGAGTTGATTCGAGATAAAGACAAAGTCGTTGTCGCTCCCAAGATCGTCGCCCCCAAGATCGTCGCCCCCAAGATCATTGCCCCTAAACCAGCTACGCCTCCTGTCAGTGAGGAGCTTGATTTCACTACTATGGTCGCAAGCCCTACGGCTGCCGCGATGGCGGAAGAGGCTGCAAGATTAAAAGCGAAGCAAGAGGCCGAGGCAGCGCGGTTGTTGGCGGAGCAGGAAGCTTTGCGTAAGAAGGCGGAGTTGGAAGCGGCGGCAAGGGCGAAGGCCGAGGCCGACGCTGCACGTATCAAGGCGGAGCAAGAAGCGGCTCGACTGAAAGCTGAGATGGAAGCAACCAAGGCGCGTGCCGAGGCGGAAGCGAGAGCCAAACAGGCGCAGGAAAAGGCTAGGCAAGAAGCAGAGGCTGCCCGTTTGAAAGCGGAACAAGAAGCAGCGCGCATCAAGGCGGAGCAGGAAGCAGCACGAGTCAAAGCTGAATTGGAGGCTGCTGCGAAAGCGAGGGCGGAGGCTGAAGTTGCGCGTATCAGGGCGGAGCAAGAGGCTGCGCGACTGAAGGCGGAGATGGAAGCGGCTAAAGCGCGTGCGGAGGCAGAGGCGGCACGTTTGAAGGCGGAGCAAGAAGCGGCACGCATCAAAGCGGAGCAGGAGGCCGCTAGGGTCAAGGCGGAGCAAGAGGCAGCGCGGATCAAAGCGGAACAGGAAGCGGCGGCACGAGCCAAAGCTGAAGCGGAGGCAGCAAGAGTAAGAGCCGAAGAAGAGGCGGCTCGCATCAAGGCTGAAGCGGAGGCTGCGCGAATCAAGGCAGAACAAGAAGCCGCTATAGCGAAGGCTGAGTTGGAGGCTGCGAAAGCGCGTGCTGATGCCGAAGCCAAGGCGCTTGCCGAACAACGTGCCAAGCATGAGGCGGAAACTGCTCAGTTGAAGGCGGAGCAGGAAGCGGCCAAGGCAAAGGCGGAGCAACAGGCTGCAGAGCGTGCGAAGTCAGAGGCGGCGGCGCGAGCCAAGGTGGAGGCAGAAGCAGCTCGTATCAAGGCCGAACAGGAATCTATCGCAAGGCAAGCTGCTCAAGCTGAAGCGGCAGAGAAAGCGAAGCACGATGCACAGTTAGTTAAACAAGAAGCCCTTGCGGCATCTGCGGCGCAAGTCGCCCAGCCTGCACCGTTCCAGATCAATCTGGATATGTTGAGCTCGGGAATGACACCTGCGCCGACTCAAGCAGTACCGCAAGACGATGAGCGAGTCAAAGCAGAGCAAGAGGCAGCGCAGCGTGCGGCAAACGAAGCCAAGGCGTTGGAAGAACAGAAAGCAAAGCAAAAAGCGGCAGAAGAAATGGCGCGGCAAAAGGAAGAACAAGAGGCTGCCCGTCTGCGTGCAGAACAAGAAGCGCGTGCGAAGGAAGAGGAACAGGCGCTGGCTGCGGAGCAGTCCAAGGCATGGGCAGAGGCAGAACAGCGTGCCAAGACGCAGTCCGATATCCATGTTGAAAATTTGGCACAGCAAGCCGCACACACCAAAACTAAAACTACGCAAAAACCTGTATCCAAAGCGCGACGCAAGCCGCTCCCCATCGGCAAGATATTCGTTGGATTGGTGGTCTTGAGTATCGTGGCGATCTTTGTATTGCCACTGGTGTGGCCATTGCAGGAATTCATCGCCCCCATCGAGCAACGCATGGCGGCGCAACTCAAACAGCCTGTGAAGATTGGCGGCATGAGTGCGGCGATATTGCCAATGCCTAAAGTGGAGTTGCAAAACGTGAGCATCGGGGCGGGCGATGAGATCAAGGTGTCGGCGCTTTCAATCTTTGCAGATCCGCTCACCTTGTTCTCAGAGCAGAAGGCGATCAGCAATATCGAGTTCAAGGGGGCGACTGTGGATGGCCGCCGCTTGGAGCAATTGACAACGGCATTGAAAGGTATCGGTGGGGATGCGCAGTACCCGATACGACATCTCACGATTCAAAACCTCAAGGTGAGCGCAGAGGGTATCGAGTTGCCTCTCTTAAGTGGTAGCGCAGACCTCGCACAAGGACAATTCACGCGCGTGGTCTTGCATAGTGACGATAGCAAATTCAATGTCGAGGTCGTGCCGATGCAGGACCGTTGGCAATTGAGTTTCGGCATCAAAGAACGCGCACTGCCTTTGTTGGCTGACGTTACGTTCAGCGACTTCACCGCCAAAGGATTGATCGGCGATGGCGAGGTCGACTTCAGTGAGATCGACGCGCATGCCTACGGCGGTATCTTGTCGGGTAGAGGCAAGCTCACTTGGCGCAAGGGCTGGCAATTGCAAGGTCGCATGCAAGCCAAGACGATGGAGTTAGAAAAGATGTTTCCGCAGTACGGCCTTGCAGGCGAAGTGTTCGCGGATGGATCGTTCGTGATGCAGAGCGCTAAACTTCCACAGCTTGGAGACGCGCCAAAATTTGATGGGTCGTTCTCTGCAAACAAAGGGGTCATCAACGGAATGGATATGGTGGAGACGGCACGATTGTCTAGCCGCGAACATCTGCCCGGTGGTCGTACGCACTTTGACGTGCTGACGGGTGCAGTACAACTCGACAACCATGTCAAACGCTTCCGCCAAGTGAAGATTACCTCAGGTATGTTGAGCGCCACGGGCTCTTTTGAGGTGTCCGCGATTAATCAACTATCTGGTAGCTTCGGTGCGGAGATCAAGATGCGTGCGGGCAACAATGCGTTAGGATTGTCTGGCACCTTGAGTGAACCTAAATTGGTCGCTAGATAATATCTCAGTTGAGTGATTAGAAATGGAGAAGCCGGCGTAAGCCGGCTTCTTGTTTGATGCAAGTCAAAACATGATCAACTCAATGCTTTTGCGATACGTCCCAATGCATCCGTGAGGTTGCTCATCGAAGTGGCGAAGGAGATGCGGAAGTAACCTTCGCTGCCGAAGGCAGAGCCTGGCACTACTGCGACACCCGCTTCAGCCAAGAGGTATTCGGACAAGGCGATGTCGGTTGTGTCTTTGATCTTGCCTTCTTTGTGTAGTTTTGCGATTGCACTACGTGCATCTGGGAAGGCATAGAACGCGCCGCCAGCCATCAAACATTTAATACCGGGGATCTTGTTCAGTTCGTTCACCACGAACACGTGACGCTCACGGAACGCTTTGATCATCGGTGCGAGGCAGTTCTGGTCGCCATTCAATGCGGCTTCGGCTGCCACTTGCGAGATGGAGGTTGGATTAGAAGTGCTTTGCGACTGCACGTTCTCCATCGCAGTGATGATGCTCTCAGGTCCTGCGGCATAGCCGATGCGCCAGCCAGTCATCGCATATGCCTTAGATACACCATTCAGCACCATGGTGCGAGGATACAGGTCTGGGCAGGCATCGAGGATGTTGACGAACTTGTCGTCAGTCAGTGCGATGTGTTCATACATATCATCCGTCGCGATGAGGATGTTAGGGTGCTTGCGCAATACTTCACCCAGCGCCTTCAAGTCTGCCAATGTGTAGACCGCGCCGGAGGGATTGCTTGGGCTGTTGATGACGATCATGCGCGACTTGGGGGTGATGGCTGCTTCCAGTTGTGCGGGAGTCAGTTTGAAACCCTGTGCGATGTCGGCTTGCACGATGACGGGTTTGCCTTCAGCGATCAGCACGATGTCTGGATAAGACACCCAGTATGGCGCGGTGATGATGACTTCATCGCCAGGGTTGATGGTTGCCAGTGCCAAGTTGAAGTAGCTCTGCTTACCACCGCAAGAAACGAGGATCTGCTTTGCGGTGTAGTCCAATCCGTTGTCGCGCTTTAATTTTGCGATGACAGCTTGTTTGAGAGTCGGTGTTCCCCCCACAGCGGTGTACTTGGTGAAACCTTTGTTGATCGCTGCGATGGCAGCGTCTTTGATGTGCTGTGGCGTATCGAAATCCGGCTCGCCAGTTCCCAATCCGATGATGTCTTTGCCTTCAGCCTTCAGCTTGGCTGCACGGGCAGCAACGGCAAGAGTGGGGGAGGGTTTGATAGCTTGTACGCGAGTGGAGAGAGACACGATATTTCCTTGGGGTTGGACGATGTCGCGGATTATACCCTTGCTGCCAGCGTATCTCTAGCTAGTCTGTTACCTCATGCGTCCAATAACGGCGGTGCGTCTTGCGGTAGCTTTCTACCATCAATTCCTCAGCATTCAGGTCGATGATGATCGCACCGTCGGTATCTGAACGTAGTCTTTCAGCCCTCATATCACCATATCGTTGCCACACGTCTGGATGGGGATGGTGGAAGCGATTGCGGTAGCCAGCGGTGAATACGACATGGCGGGGAGATACCGTACTTACAAATGCTTCCGAAGACGAACTCTTGCTACCGTGGTGAGGTACGACGAGAAGTGTGGAAGGCAATTCGTGCATGTGAAGTGCGAGTAAGCGTGACTCGGAAGCCTTTTCGATGTCGCCAACCAACAATATGGATCGTGCTCCCACGCTGATGCGCAAGACGCAGCTTTGGTCGTTGTCATGTTTTCTGTCGGAATCATCAAGGTCGGCGGGGTGCAAGACTTCGAACCTCACACCATCCCACTCCCAAGACTTCCCATCGATACAGGGTTCATGTAGCTTGGCTTGGCTCAACAATGGATGGTCTGTTTTCAGAGAAGATGACACCCACTCGATGGGAAGCGACTGCATCACCGAGTTCGTCCCTCCGATATGGTCGATATCATCGTGGCTCAACATCAAGCCATCCAACTTGTCGATACCGAGTCCGCGCAACGAAGGGACGAGGATGCGATTGCCGCTATCTGCTTCGCCTGCAAAATCTGGCCCAGTGTCGTACAACATCGCGTGGCTGCGTGTTTGCACTGCGACAGCTAGACCTTGGCCGACATCGAACACGATGATGCGAGCAGTGTTCTCGACTGGGGTGATTGGGGCAATGAGGAACATCGGTAGCAGCATGATGATGCCGAAGATGCGCAACGGGAATCCGCGCGGAGCGAGCAACCAGAGTGCGCCCAACACGCCGCAAGCGATGGTCCAAGCTGGTGGTGAATGTTGCGTCCACACAGATAGGGGCAAGGCATCGAGCAGCTCAAGCAACCACATGCACAGCGCCATCGCCTGATGCGCAAGGTAGAGCATCCACTCGAATGGTGGCAACGTACCCAGCAAAGTCAGGGGTACGACCACGAAGCTGACCAATGGGATGGCGAACGCGTTGGCGATGGGCGACACCAGTGAGAGTTGTTGGAATAGCGCCAGCAGAGGCGGGATGAGTCCGATGGTCATCGCCCACTGCACCTTGCCGTATTCCATCAGCCAATGCGATCTGCCGTAGCGGTTTGCTGTGACATAGAAGATGAGCGCGACCGCGCCGAACGAAAGCCAGAAGCCGGGCGACATCACCGCCCAAGGATCGGCCAGCAGAACGACGACCAATGCGGTAGCCAGCATCTGACTGGGGGCGACGTTGCGAGAGAGCAGCATCATCACGGCAAAGGTGGTCAGCATGAAGAGTGTGCGTTGCGCAGGGATCTCGAAACCAGAGATCAAGGTGTAGCAAAGTGCGGCCAGTAAACCTACCAAAGCTGCTGCTTTGCGTGCGGGGAAATGCAAGGTCAACTTCACACTGCGTCGCCACAGCCAATATGTGAGTGCGAAGAACATGCTGGCGAGCATGGTGATATGCAGGCCAGAGATACTCATCAGATGATTCACGCCGGTGTGCGTGAACAACTGCCATTCTGTTTGCGAGATGCTGGCTTGGTCACCAATGGCAAGTGCCACGAGGATGCCAGCGTAGGGCGCATCACCCAATGTCTGTTTGAAATGAGTGCGCACCGATTCACGCAATCGTTCGATGAGGTAGGCGGGCGAATCACTAGTCTCTGCTAGTTTGGCGTTCTCACCTTTTGCGTACACATAGCCTGTAGCTCGGATATTGCGTTCTAACGCCCATGCCTCGAAATCGAATCCATGCGGATTGCTCGTTCCATGCGGTTGTTTCAAGCGCACTGTGAAGCGCCAACGTTCACCTGCGTGAATATCGAATGGCGAGTCAGCCTCGCTATCGTAAGTGGCGAGTTGGATGTGTCTAGGTACGTGCGCTGCTTCGGTTTGCACGCTCTCCACATCGAAAGCGAAGCGTAAACCACGTTCATGCACGCGAGGCATCTCGGCAACGATGCCTGTGAGTGTGATGTTCTCGCCTTGCCATTCACTAGGGAGCGAATCGGACAAACGTGTCTGAGCGATCCAAGCGGAGTATGAAAAACCGAAGAGAAAGGCACAGAGGAGTATGAGCGCGCGCCGAGCAATGCATATCGAGGTTCTGCCACTATCTGGGAGGAACAGTGCGAACAGAGCTAGTGGCCAATACCACGGCAAGTTCGGCAATGCTGCTTGTTGCTGCAGCAGCCAGACACCGAACGCAAAGAAGAGGGCGAATGAGACCATGCGTGTAGCGTAACCGACACATTCAAGGGCTACAATCTCCACATGAGAAAATTCATTCGAAGCCGCTTACCAAGCTCGGACAGCATCAGAAAGATGGGTTGGTTACAGCCGGTCGAGCATTGGTTGCGCCATCCCAATCTGTGGCATCTGCATCGCCGTTCGGTCGCGGGTGGCGTTGCGCTTGGTCTGTTCTGTGGCTTGGTACCAGGCCCTTTGCAGATGTTGTCAGCCGCCTTGCTTGCGGTGTGGTTACGCGTGAATCTTCCCGTCGCTCTCTTCACCACCTTCTACACCAATCCGTTCACCATCGTTCCTTTGTATCTCTTTGCCTATCAAATAGGCGTGTGGGTGTTGGGTGAGGGCGATGTCGCCAATGTTCGTGATTTCCCCGAGTTGCATCTGCATGATTGGTTCGATCCACTGTGGAATTGGCTGATCACTTTAGGGGAGCCCATCCTCATCGGCCTACCCATCTTGGCTATCTGTTTGGCACTGATAGGCTATGTCCTTGTTCGATTGGGTTGGCGATGGATGGTGGTATGGAAATGGAAGCGCCGCAAATCACACTAAAATGCTCGGGAACTATTTCAAGTAACTCAGCTCTGAGGTGCGTCTGGTGAAGCAAGCTGGACACGTGTATCAACAAACCAAGAGGTGATCAAATGAAAAAAGCTTATGAAGGTGTCGCAAGGTTCGTTCGTTGGGTAGTCGCTGGCGTGGTGTCTTTCGTCGTCGCACTTCCAGCATTCACATCCGTCAGCACTTCCATCTAAGCGACACGAATCACGACGCCCCAGTGCCTATGGTACTGGGGCGTTCTCATTTCATCTATCACATGTAGAACATCACCGCCAGCGGAAAAAATATATAGGCCATCGAAGTCGTTGCCCCTTGTAATAGTTGAGTGATACAACACATCACCAGCCTAGGAGGGATCATGCCTCAGAACAAGTTCTTCGATTCATTGCGAGAGTCCGCCGATTTCTTCCGCAGCATGATACATGTCGCACCGCTACCCATGCTCATCGTATCCGATGGGCAATGTGTCTACGGGAACGAGAGATTCCACCAGTTGCACGAATGCGATATTGATAAATGCGATTCCTGTGGTTTGGAAAAGATGCTGCATGAGCGCGACTGGAAGATATTGACGCAAACCATCGCCTCGCTGGAACCTGGTGAGGTCGCGCGTTTGCCGTTGCAACTCAATCATGGCGGGGAAAAGCAATCCGCAGTGGATCTGGCCATCAGTTGTATGACGATGGGCGAGAAGACGGTCGCATTGGGTGTGATCAATCAACGCTCGGAGAAAGAGCGTATCCGCCGTTTGATGGATAGGCTGGCTTTTCACGACACACTCACCGAATTGCCGAATCGCGTCCTACTCTTCGATAGGATCAATCAATCCCTGTCGCGTTTCAATCGCGAGAGTGCCGGCTTCGCTATCGCCATCCTCGATCTGGATGGCTTCAAGCAGATCAATGACGCGCGAGGGCACGCGGCTGGCGACATGCTCCTTCAGATCGTGGCAAAACGGTTGACCGAATGTGTCCGCAACGTAGATACGGTTTCGCGCTTGGGGGGAGATGAATTCGCCTTGATCCTGCAGGGTGTGAACAGCGAGGACGAAGCAGAGGCTGTTCTCGCTAAGGTCATCGCAGAAGTCTCAAGTCCGATCATGCTTGAGGGTGTAGCACTTCATGTCGGGGTGAGTATCGGGATCGCCTTTTGCCCCCACGATGGGGCATCCATCCAAGAGTTGCTGTGCCGGGCCGACTTTGCCATGTACGAAGCCAAGCGTGCAGGCGGTTCTTGTTACCGCATCAGCACGGGTCAAATGGCAGAGATCACCTCGCGCCATGACCTCACACCTTTGATCGACTCGATCAAGCTCGGCTTCGACATCATCGACGAGCAACACGAGGAGATCGTCTCGTGCATACGCGGGATACTGCGCTCACTATCCGGTAACGAAGGTGAAAGTGGACTGAGAAGACGCTCGGAATATCTGTTGCAACTCACCGAAGAACATTTCCGTACCGAGGAGGAGTTGGTCTTGCGTTATGCCTTGCGTGATCAGGAGCGTCATCGCTTTGAACATAAAGAGCTGCTTCGACAATTGCATGAATTGCTGCCCGGCAATAGCGAACCTCACGGCCTGACACTGATGTCTCATTCATTCAAAGATTGGCTCGTTCCGCACATTAAAACCACGGATACAGAACTGGTCGTGCAATTGAAAGCGGCAGGTGCGACAGGGCGCTGATCGCTTAGAACTCGGCTTGTACGCCGAACGAGAATGGAAGCACGAAGGGATAGATCGGGGTCTTTGTAGTGTAGGTGGGGTCGTAGCTATATCCCACCACATTCTTCTGTTGGTACAAATTGTTCCACTCAAAGAGCATATCTATCTGGTAGCCCAGCCTCTGTAGTTCTCTTTCAAGGCAAACATCTAAACGATGATGCGTTTAATCAGACCGTTTGCAGTACGCCATCCACCAACTTCAACTGGCGCTGCATCTTGCCGGCGAGTTCGAGGTCGTGGGTGACGATGATGAAGCTGGTGTTGAGCTTGGCGTTGAGGGTCTGCATGAGGTCGAACAGGGTGAGGGCGCTGGCGCGATCCAGATTGCCGGTGGGTTCGTCAGCCAGTACGCAGGCAGGTTGTGTGACCAGTGCACGCGCGACGGCGACACGCTGACGTTCGCCGCCGGAGAGTTCGGCGGGCAGGTGGCGCACTCTCTGTGCAAGGCCGACTTGTTCCAACATCGCAGCGGCTAGTGGATGTGCCTCAGCAGGCTTTATGCCGCGAATCAGCAGGGGCATGGCGACGTTCTCAAGTGCGGTGAATTCGGCCAGCAGATGGTGGAACTGATAGACGAAGCCAAGCGACTTGTTCCTCAGCTCGCCGCGTTGTGTCTCATTCATCTTTGCAACATCTTGCCCGAGGATGCTCACGCTACCGCTGGTGAGTGTGTCGAGACCACCCAGCAGATGAAGCAGAGTGCTTTTACCCGAACCCGATGCGCCGACGATGGCGATGCGCTCACCGCGCGCCACGTCAAGATTGACACCCTTCAACACAGTGACGCTCAAGTCTCCTTGCGAGTAGGTCTTGTTCAGATCACGGCAGGAGATGACGTTATTCATAGCGCAATGCCTCCGCCGGTTGCACCTTGGATGCGCGCCAACTTGGATAGATCGTAGCGAACAGGCTGATGAGGAAGGACATCCCTGCAACGATGAGTACATCCGCCTTTTGCAGATCAGAGGGCAGTTCGCTGATGTAGTAGAACTCTTTGGATAGGAACTGCACGCCGAACAGATGTTCGATGAAAGGAACGATCGTTCCTATGTTGAGCGCAAGCAGTACGCCGCCCAACACGCCCAATCCCATGCCGATGAGTCCAATCAACATGCCCTGCACCATGAATATCTGCATGATGCTTTTGGGCGATGCGCCCAGCGTGCGCAGGATGGCGATATCGGCTTGTTTGTCGGTGACAGCCATCACCAAGGTGGAGACGATGTTGAAAGCGGCGACGAGCACGATGAGTGAGAGGATGATGAACATCATCTTCTTCTCCATCGCCACGACGGCGAAATAGTTGGCGTTCTGACGTGTCCAATCGGTGGCGTAAGTATCCATCGGTAACTGCTTTTCCAACTCACGTGCCACTTGCGGGGCGAGGTCGAGGTTGTTGAGACTGCCGCTGATGCCGCTGACGGACTCACCCATGCGATAGAGCTTCTGTGCATCTTCAAGGTGGATGAGTGCGAGTGCATTGTCGTAAGGCGACATGCCGATCTCAAAGATGCCGACGACGTGGAATTGTTTCAGGCGCGGCATCATCCCCGCAGGAGTGACTTGGCCCTGTGGGGTGATGAGCAAGACGGTCTCGCCCACATGCGCGCCGAGCGCGCGTGCTAGATCGACACCCAGCACGATATTGAATTCACCCGCGCGCAGATCATCCAAACTGCCGCTCTTCATCTTGTCGCCGAGTGCGGTCAAGCGTTGCTCGGCATCCGGCTGAATACCGCGCACCATCACACCTTCAACTCGGTCGCTCACCGACACCATGCCTTGCCCATTGACGAAGGGGGCGGCCGCACGGACCTGTGGATGTTTGGCCACGGTGTCCAACGCGGAGTTCCAATCCGCCAACTGGCCGCCATCGCTACTGATCTGCAAGTGCGGCGTGACACCGAGGATGCGCGCACGGATCTCTTTCTGGAAGCCATTCATCACCGATAGCACTACGATCAACGCCATCACACCCAGCCCGATACCCAGCATGGAGATGAGCGAGATGAACGAGATGAAATGGTTGCGGCGCTTGGCGCGGGTGTAGCGAAGGCCGATGAAGAGTTCGTAGGGTTGCAAGATGGTTTTGTTTGGGTTCAAAGACGGGCGCTAGTTTGCCACAAGAACGCTAGGTGGCGCGATTGAAACTAATCGAATAGCTTGATGCGTATAATCCTCTTTTGTATTCAGACATCGCACATGCTCGATCATGAAACATCTCCACTTACTCATTCCTGATCTACTGTTATCGCGCGATGCGATGCAGAGGATCAGTGCAGGATTGAAACTTCCTTATCTGAGCAAGATGTTGGCGCGCAGTGCTCAAATAAGCTTGCCACCTCAAGTGCCAGAAGATCTATTGTGCGAGGCGTTCGGTGCGCATGCATTCGCGCCGATACGCGCAGCCTCAGATGGGATAGAGGTGGGGAATGCATATTGGATGTGCTCTGATCCTATCCATATCGAACTGCAACAGTCGCAAGCGATCTTGCAGCCCGAGGTCAAATGTGGCGCGGAAGAATCGGCCGCATTGTGTGACGTACTGAATCAACATTTTGCGCAAGATGGCATCACTTTTGTGGCGCCCCATCCGCACCGTTGGTATGTACGAATGGAGTCACCTAGCGATGTGACAACGACATCTCTGCGTGTCGCATCATGGCGCGATGTGAAACCCTTTCAACCGCAGGGCGTTGACGCATTGCGCTGGCGCAGCCTTTCCAACGAGATTCAGATGCTGTTGCATGGACACGCCATCAATCAAGGTCGCGAAGCACGCGGGATGCAAGCGATCAACAGTGTGTGGTTGTGGGGTGGTGGGGTTGCAAACGATATCAAGACTAACGTGAGCGTTCTTGCGGGTGATGAATCCCTAGTGTCACCCTTTGCCAAGGTGGCTGCTCTCCCATACTGCGCTTCGCTAGATGAGATGCTGTCCATCGAAGGCGAAACAGGCGTTTGGGTGGAGAGCGCATTGGCGACGGCATGGCAACGCGGTGATCTGTACGCTTGGCGAGATGCCATGGAATGGGTGGAGCGTGAGTTGGCGCAACCTTTATGGTTGGCTGTCGAGCAAGGGCGATTGCAGACGTTGACGTTGGATGTACAGACCGAAACCGAGACGCGCCGCTTCGTGTTCAATCGTGCTGCAAGCTGGAAGCTTTGGCGTCGGTCAGGCTCACTCTCAGCCTATGTTGTGTAGAATCGCAACAAAACGATAAGGTGTCAGCTATGGATTTTTGGAACAACGCGATGAATTTCTTCTGGGGACAAGAGTCCTTCAGCTTGGTGGTGATGGTGTTGGGCATTTTCACCCTGCTGTTCTATTTCAGAACTGAAGATCGCGCCAGCTTGTTCAATACGTTGGGGTTCTACTTCGCTTGCCTGTTCGGCCTTTTCATTAGCGGTATCTTGCATGCGTTGGAATTCCTGCGTGCGGGCGACATCATGCACGAGGTCTTCATCATCGGTGCCGGCATCGCGGTCATTCGTTTGCTTGGGCAATTCGTGTTTCGCCTCATCTTGCCTGCGGTCAAACTCACGCCACCGCGCATCACCGAAGATCTGTTCGTTATCGTTGCTTACGTGGCTTGGTTCATGGTGCGTCTACGTTACGCTGGTCTCGACCTGAGCAGTATCTTGGCGACATCCGCCGTGATCACGGCGGTGATCGCGTTTGCTATGCAAGACACCTTAGGCAACATCTTGGGCGGGTTGGCGTTACAACTCGACAATTCGGTCGAAGTGGGCGACTGGATCAAGGTGGACGACATATCCGGCAAGGTGGTGGACATTCGTTGGCGCTCCACATTGGTTGAAACGCGCAATTGGGAGACCGTGGTGTTCCCCAACAGTCAGTTGATGAAGAATAAGTTCCTCGTTTTGGGGCGCCGTACCGATGAGCCAGTGCAATGGAGGCGTTGGGTGTGGTTCAACGTCGGGCTGGATGTTTCCCCTTCGCGCGTCATCAATGTGGTCGAGACTGCCATTCTGAACACCGATATCGCCAATGTAGCCAAGAACCCGCAGCCGAATTGCGTATTGATGGATATGGATAACAAAGGCTATGCCCGTTACGCTTTGCGCTACTGGCTGACCGATCTAGCTCCCGATGATCCGACCGATGGTGCTTTGCGCTGGCACATCATGACGGCGTTACAGCGCGCTGGGCTTAAGTTGGCACTGGAAGAAAAGAGTATCCACATCACCAAAGAGAACGAGAAATACGATGATGCGATCCATCAGCGTGAGGTGTTGTTGCGCATCAAGACCTTGCGCCGTGTCGAGTTGTTCTCAGCCATGACGGATGCGGAATTGAAGGCTATGGCGGAACGTCTACGTTATTCACCGTTCTCGCGCGGTAACATCATCACCCAGCAAGGGGATGAGCGTTCGCACTGGCTGTACATCATCATCAATGGCGAAGCGGATGTCTTCTTGACTGGGCCAGATGGTGGGAAGCGCCTGATCAACACATTGGGTAAGGGGAGTTTCTTTGGAGAGATGGCCTTGCTGACTGGGGCCCCTCGTCGCGCTTCTGTGTTGGCAAAGACGGATGTCGAGTGCTATCGCTTGGATAAAGAGGCTTTTGAAGAGATCCTGCTGGCTCGCCCCAGCATCGCGGAAGAGGTGTCGCACATCTTGGCGGTGCGTACAGCGCAATTGGATAGTGCTGCACAGGACATTGGTGCGTCCTCTCAGCGTGACCTATCTCAGAGTCGGGGCGAGATATTGGCGACCATCAAACGCTTTTTTTCGCTCAATATTTAGAGACGGCGGCCTCATGTTGTATCATGCGGCCTGCCTTTGAAACATAGAGACACAGAATATGAAAATTACCTTCCTCGATTTCGAACAATCCGTTTCCGAGTTGGAAAATAAGATCGAGCAGTTGCGCTACGTGCAGGATGACTCTGCGCTGGACATCTCCGATGAGATAGATCGTCTGAGCAAGAAGAGCCAAACGCTTACCAAAGACATCTACGCCAAGCTCACACCGTGGCAGATTTCCCAAGTGTCGCGCCATCCTCAGCGCCCTTACACGCTGGACTACATCGAGCACTTGTTCACCGATTTCGAAGAGCTGCATGGCGATCGTGCCTATGCCGATGATGCGGCTATCGTAGGTGGATTGGCACGTTTCAATGGTCAGAGCGTGATGGTCATCGGCCATCAAAAAGGTCGTGACACCAAAGAGCGTCAATACCGCAATTTCGGTATGCCTCGTCCAGAGGGGTATCGCAAGGCGATGCGCTTGATGCGCTTGGCTGAAAAGTTCGGCATTCCCATCATGACTTTCATCGACACCCCAGGCGCTTATCCAGGCGTGGGTGCTGAAGAGCGTGGTCAATCCGAGGCGATCGGTAAGAACCTATACGTGATGGCGGAACTGCGTACCCCCATCATCTGCACCATCATCGGAGAAGGCGGTTCTGGCGGTGCGTTGGCGGTTGCAGTCGGTGATGCGATGCTGATGTTGCAATACGCTACTTACTCCGTCATCTCGCCTGAAGGTTGTGCTTCCATTTTGTGGAAGAGCGCGTCCAAAGCGGAAGAAGCTGCGGACACATTGGCTATCACCGCGACACGTCTGAAAGCCTTGGGCTTGGTCGATAAGATCGTCAGCGAACCATTGGGTGGCGCACATCGTGACTATGAGGCGACTATGGCTAACGTCAAGAAAGCGCTGGCTGATGCACTCAAACAAGCTCAAAGCAAGCCCACAGGCGATCTGCTGCAAGAGCGTTTCAATCGCTTGATGGGTTATGGCAAGTTCAAGGAAATCGAGCTTAGCTGAGTCCGTAGCGGAGCGACTCGCGCCGCTTCTTCCACCACACAGCAACATCCTCATCGGTTTGAGCGGCGGAATGGATTCCGTCGTTCTGCTTCATCTGCTTCAGTCAATCGCGCCAAGATTTCAGTGGCGACTTTCCGCTATACATGTGCACCACGGCATTAGCTTAAATGCAGATGCTTGGGCCGAGTATTGTATAAAACTGTGCGCGCGGTACGACATTCCATTGCAAGTCGAGCGTGTCGACATCACCTCTTTGCGAGATGAGCACGGTATCGAAGCTGCTGCGCGCAAACTGAGACATCAGGCTTTTTTGAATCAAGCATGCGACTTTGTTGCACTGGCGCACCATGCGAATGATCAGGCCGAGACGGTGTTGTTGCAGTTGCTACGCGGTGCGGGTGTAAAAGGCGTGTCAGCGATGCCTTTATTGAAAACATCCAATGATCAGATGCATGTGACGGTGCGCCCTCTACTTGATGCCTCGCGTCAGCAGTTGCATCACTACGCCACCCAAAATAGCTTGTCTTGGATCGAGGATGAGAGCAATGCTGATGTGCGCTACCCACGCAACTTTTTACGACATCGGATCCTGCCAGAACTAGAAACTCGCTTTCCTCAGTATCAAGAGATGCTTTCTCGAAGTTCGCAGCACTTTGCCGAGGCCAGTCAGTTGATGGATGAGTTGGCACAACTGGATGCATCACAGGCTTTCGATGGTGAGACGCTTGATGTGAGTGCGCTACGTTCTCTAAGTCATGCAAGAGCGAAGAACTTATTGCGCTATTTCTTGCACCTGCGAGGTGCTCCTATGCCGCAGTCGGTTCAGATCGCAGATATGTTACGGCAGCTGTGCGAGGCACGTGACGATGCTGCAATGTGCGTGGTTTTCGGGGAGTGGGAGCTACGGCGCTATCAAGGTAGAGTGTATGCGATGCGAGCGCTGAATGACTTCGATCCCGCTATCAGATTGGCTTGGGCGGGTGAGAGTGAACTTCAATGGCCTGCGCTACAGGCGAATTTAGTCTTCTCTGATGCAGTGGGTGCTGGTATCGGTCTAGATAAATTGAAGGGTGAGCGAATCTCATTGCGTTTGCGTTCCGGCGGGGAGTCGTTGCGACTGCATTCCAAAGGTGCTAGCCGTAGTCTGAAGAACATCCTGCAAGAGCATAAAGTCCCGCCGTGGCAACGAGAACGTCTGCCGTTGCTGTATTGCGGGGATGCGTTGGTGGCGATCATTGGGGTCGCTATTCACGCTGATTATCAAGCCAAAGAGAGTGAAAAAAGCCTGTTGGTGTCTTGGGAAAAATAGGGCTATGATGCGCCGACAATAAGTTGTAACAACCGTGTCGCTAATCCACTCAGGGAGAGAAACATGAATAAAGTAAGCGTGTTGTGTAGTGCCTTGTTGTTAAGCCTGTCTCTGTCCGTTTCCGCCGAACCCATCGTCATCAAATTCAGTCACGTCGTCGCCAACAGCACCCCTAAAGGGAAAGCTGCCGATTTCTTTGCCAAACGTGCCGATGAATTGACCAAAGGTAAAGTCAAAGTCGAGGTCTATCCGAACAGTTCTTTGTACAAAGACAAGGAAGAGATGGAAGCTTTGCAGATCGGTGCTGTTCAGATGTTAGCGCCCTCTCTGGCGAAGTTCGGTCCGCTCGGCGTCAAAGAGTTTGAAGCATTCGATTTCCCTTTCATCTTTGATGATTACGCAGACCTACATAAGATCACCCAAGGCCCTATCGGCGCGAGTCTATTGGCCAAGTTGGAGCCGAAAGGCATCAAGGGTTTGTCATTCTGGGATAACGGTTTCAAATCCTTCTCTGCCAATTCGCCAATCAAATCCCCTGCTGATTTGAAAGGCAAGAAGATGCGCATCCAGTCTTCCAAGGTGTTGGATGAGCAGATGCGTTCTGTAGGTGCCTTGCCGCAAGTGATGGCCTTCTCTGAGGTCTATCAAGCGCTATCTACAGGCGTGGTCGATGGTACTGAGAATCCGATCTCCAACCTCTATACCCAGAAGATGCACGAAGTTCAAAAGAACCTGACGCTGACCAATCACGGCTATCTTGGCTATGCGGTCATCGTGAACAAGAAGTTCTGGGATGAGTTGCCTGCGGATGTTCGCGGTCAACTAGAAAAGGCGATGAAGGAGGCAACCGTCTACGCCAATAAGATCGCTCAGGAAGAGAATGACAATGCACTTGCCGAAGTGAAGAAGAGCGGCAAGACAGAGATCTACACACCAACTAAAGCAGAGCGCATGACATTCAAGAAAGCTATGGCACCCGTACATACCAAGATGGCAGATCGCGTAGGGAGCGACTTGTTGCAGTCCATCTACAAAGAAACCGGATTCGATCCAAGCAAGCTGTAAGTAACAAAGCAAAAACCGCCAGCAAACGACTGGCGGTTTTGCTTTTTAGAGATCGTTATTCGCAAAAGTAGGGGGGGAGTCGTGAAATATCTCGATCATCTTGAGGAGTGGTTGATCACGTTGTTAATGGCGGGGGCGACGCTGATCATCTTCGTCGCGGTCGTGCATAGGTATGCGGCGAGCAACACGGGCAGTATCCCTGCGTTGCAGGACTGGTTGCTGACGCTTAATTTCACTTGGGCGCAGGAACTCACCATCATCATGTTCGTGTGGATGGCCAAGTTCGGTGCGGCTTATGGTGTGCGCACGGGTATTCACGTCGGGGTCGATGTGTTGATCAATCGCCTCGATGACAAGATGCGTGGCAAGTTCATCGTGTTCGGATTACTTTCGGGGGCCTTGTTCACAGTCATCGTCGCTTCTTTGGGAGGCTATTTCGTGTGGGAGAACGGCGCTCATTACGCACTCCTTGATCTGACTGGATCGCCTGTGGATGACGTACCTGAAGGGCCGACCACGCCCGATTTGGAATGGCCGACGTGGATCGTCTATTCCGCGATCCCTCTTGGCACTAGTCTGATGTGCTTCCGTTTCCTGCAAGTTTTAGTCAGCTTCCTCAAGACAGGAGAGCTTCCTCATCACGACCACGGCCACGTCGATGGATTGGATGATGACAAACCTGCTGTCGATGCCAATGTATACGCGATGGATGACAACCTGCATCCATCGGATAGGCCGCTACCACACGATGATAAGAAAGGAGGACAAAAATGAGCGCCTCCTTCATCTTCATCCTGCTATTGGCACTCATGCTCACGGGCATGCCGATCTCGATCTCGCTCGGTCTGACTGTCCTAAGTTTCCTCTTCTTGTTCACGCAGGTACCGTTGGAATCTGTGGCGCTCAAGTTGTTCACGGGTATCGAGAAGTTCGAGATTATGGCGATCCCATTCTTCATCCTTGCAGGTAACTTTTTGACGCATGGCGGAGTGGCGAAACGCATGATCCGTTTCGCATCTTCGATGGTGGGGCATATGTACGGCGGTCTTGGTCTGTCAGGTGTGCTGGCCTGTGCGTTGTTCGCTGCCATCTCGGGGTCTTCTCCTGCCACTGTGGTGGCCATCGGTTCCATCTTGTTGCCGGCGATGGTGAAAGCGGGTTTTCCTAAGAAGTTCGGTGCGGGCATCATCACTACATCGGGTGCGCTAGGTATCTTGATTCCGCCCTCGATCGTGATGGTGATGTACTCGGTCGCGACCAATACATCGGTCGGGGCCTTGTTCATGGCGGGGGTCGTGCCTGGCATCGCCTTGGCTTTCGTGCTGGGTGGGGTGACCTACTATCGTGCGCGCAAATTCAACTATCCGCGCCTCGAAAAAGCCAGTTGGGGTGAACGCTGGAAGACCTTCCGAGAATCGGTCTGGGGGCTGTTGCTCATCGTGATTGTGATGGGCGGCATCTACACGGGACTGTTCACGCCGACTGAAGCGGCGGCGATGAGTGCGGTGTATGCCTTCATCATTGCGGTCTTTGTCTATAAAGACCTGAGTCTGAAGGATGTTCCGCGAGTGTTGCTCAATTCGGCCAACATGTCGGCGATGTTGCTCTACATCATCACCAACGCCATGTTGTTCTCCTTCATCATGACCAACGAGAACATCCCCCAAGCACTAGCCAATTGGATGTTAGGGAATGGCTTGGGCATCATCACGTTCTTGTTAGCGTGCAACATCATCCTGTTGCTCGCGGGTAACTTCATGGAGCCATCCTCCATCGTGCTGATCTTCGCGCCCATCTTGTTTCCGGTGGCGATGAAGCTGGGTATCGATCCAGTCCACTTCGGTATCATCATGGTGGTGAATATGGAAGTCGGCATGTGCCATCCTCCTGTGGGGCTTAATCTCTATGTCGCTTCAGGCATCACCAAGATGGGCATCACGGAACTCACCATCGCCGTTTGGCCGTGGCTGTTGTCCATGCTGGGGTTCTTGATGGTGGTCACCTATTGGCCAGGCTTATCGCTTTGGTTGCCACGCATGCTCGGCATGATCCAGTAATTCCTAGCAACAAAACCTTCGAGTCCATTGATTTGATGTGATTTGGGAGTGTCCGCCCTGCGACAGGGCGGGCAAACCCTGATAGAATCGCGCCCTCAGAAATTTCTGAATTACCTTAAATACTTGGAGAAGAAGCATGGCTGTCGAACGTACACTTTCAATCATCAAACCAGATGCAGTCGCTAAGAATGTCATCGGTCAAATCTATTCCCGCTTCGAAGGCGCTGGCCTGAAGATCGTTGCAGCTCAGATGCGTCACCTGAACCGCACTGAAGCCGAAGGCTTCTACGCTGTGCACAAAGCACGTCCTTTCTTCAAAGATCTGGTCGACTTCATGATCTCTGGCCCAGTGGCTATCCAAGTCTTGGAAGGCGAGAACGCAGTTGCAAAGCACCGTGACCTGATGGGCGCGACCGATCCTAAGAAGGCAGACAAAGGCACCATCCGTGCTGATTTTGCTGACAGTATCGACGCTAACGCTGTTCACGGCTCTGACTCTGCTGAGAACGCAGCGATCGAGATCGCATATTTCTTCGCAGCAAAGAACGTGCACTCACGTTGATTCAATGAAGCAAAACCTCCTCGATTTTGATGCGCAACAAATGACAGCTTGGTTCGCGGAACAAGGTGAAAAGCCTTTCCGCGCCAAGCAGGTGTTGCGCTGGATATACAAAAGCGGGGAGTCCGATTTCGATGCGATGAGTGACTTGGCAAAGTCACTACGCGAGATGTTGAAGCAAAAAGCCTGTATCCAAGCCCCCAGCGTGATGCGTGAAGAGACCGCTTCTGACGGTACGCATAAGTGGTTGCTGGATGTGGGAACTGGCAATGCGGTAGAGGCCGTGTTCATCCCGGAAGAAGATCGCGGCACTCTGTGTGTATCTACCCAAGCAGGTTGTGCACTGGATTGCGCGTTCTGCTCCACGGGTAAACAAGGTTTCAATCGCAACTTGTCTACGGCTGAGATCATCGGGCAGGTGTGGTGGGCTAACCGGCAGCTTGGCAAGAACGCTGACGGCAACTGGCCGATCACCAACGTGGTATTGATGGGCATGGGCGAACCACTGCTCAATTTCGATAGCACGGTGAGTGCCTTGAATCTGATGTTGGATGACAATGCTTACGGCTTGTCGCGCCGTCGTGTGACGGTGTCCACTTCGGGCGTCGTGCCTGCGATGGATAGGCTGCGGGACGAGTGTCCAGTGGCGCTAGCTATCTCACTACATGCACCTAACGATGCATTGCGTAACGTGTTGGTGCCGATCAATCAGAAATACCCACTGCACGAGTTGATGGCGGCCTGCCAGCGTTACTTGGTAAAAGCGCCACGCGACTTTGTCACCTTCGAGTATGTGATGTTGGCGGGCGTGAATGACAGCGTGCAACAGGCGCGTGAGTTGATCGAGCTGGTGCATGACGTGCCGTGCAAATTCAATCTCATTCCTTTCAATCCCTTTCCGCAGGCGCCATATCAGCGTTCCGACATGGATGCGGTAAAGCGTTTTCGCGATGTATTGATGCAGTCAGGCATCGTCACGACTATTCGCAAAGTGCGCGGTGATGACATTGCGGCGGCGTGCGGCCAATTGGCAGGTCAAGTTCAAGACAAGACAAAGAGAACGATGCATCGTTTGGTGGAGGTCGGTCAATGAGATCGCTGTTCTTCTTTCTGGTCATTGCCTCAATGCTGGGATGTGCTTCTAAAGGGGATGGTGAGCAGACCACTTCTCAGCGCGCACGCGGTATCGCTACCATCCATACAGAGTTGGCCGCTGCGTATTTTGGGCGCGAACAATATGCGATCGCTTTGCAAGAGTTGGGCATCGCTCTGCAGGCCGACCCTACCTATGCCCCCGGATACAACGTGCGTGGATTGATTCGCATGGCCTTGCACGAGGATGAGCAAGCAGAGGCTGATTTCAAGCGCAGCATCAAGATCGATAAGAACTATTCGGATGCCTATAACAACTTTGGTTGGTTCTTGTGCCAGCGAGGTCGTGCGAAAGAATCAGTGCCACAATTCTTAGAGGCATTGAAGAATCCGCTCTATGCGACCCCAGAGGTGGCTTATGCCAATGCTGGTCTGTGTGCATTCAAGGCGGGTGAATTGCCTACGGCTGAGAGCTATCTGCAGCGTGCTCTGATCTTGCGCCCAGGCATGCCGGAGGCGCTATTTGGCTATGCGGATGTTGGTTTTGCAAAGGGTGATTATGCATCGGCGAAATCCTATCTATTGCGTTTCCAGCAAGCGATCCAAGATATGAACGCTGAGCAATTGTGGTTGGCTGTGCGTATCGAACGCAAGATGCGCGACCGTAATTCCGAAGCGAGCTACGCGATGCAACTCACCAAACGCTTTCCAGAATCACGAGAAGCGCAACTTCTGCAAATGGGGGAGTGATGGATAACGTGCCAGAAACATCTAGCGCCACTGAAACAAGCGCTACCTCTAGTGTCGGTTCTGTCTTGCGTGCGGCAAGAGAAGCCCAAGGCCTGACAATCGCCGATGTGGCTGAGCGTATCAAATTCAGCGTCAAGCAGGTGGAGGCGCTGGAGGAGGGAAAGAGTGAAGTCCTGCCCGAAGGTGCTTTCTTACGTGGTTTTGTGCGTAGCTATGCGCGCACTTTGCATCTCGATGAAACGCCGTTGTTGGTGATGATGTCGCCTGTTCAAGTACAACATGGTGATGTGAGTGCGGTACAGGCAGGTGGTCTTGAGTTCATGCCAGCTCAAGGTGCGAATAAGAAGAGCTTATATTTGATGGCTGCCGCATTGTTAGTGGCAGTTGTTCTGGCGTTATTCATTTGGATTCAAAAAGACGAAGCGAACGTCGAAAAGGTGGTCGTGCAAGAGGTGAAATTGCCTGAGATGGAAGCGGCTTCTTCTGTGGCAGCAGCTTCTTCGGCAGTGAGTGCGGCTTCTGCAGTCGTCATTGCCGAAGCCCAGCTAGTACAAGCGATTCCGCCAAAAGTTGTCGAGCCAGCTAAAGCGGCTGTTGTCGCGCCCAAGGTGATACCACCTGTAACTCCTGCAGTGGTGGCAAAACCAAAGTTGGTTGAGCCCACTTCTGTTGTTGCGAAGCCGAGTCCTGTAGTTGAGAAGCCAACGCTTCCACTCGATCAATTGAAGAAGCGTCCTATCCATATCGTGTTCACGCAGGATTCTTGGATGGAAGTCGTTGATACGAACGGCGAGTTGTTGCTTTCTCGAATGAATCTGGCGGGTACCGAAAAATGGATAGGCGGCGGTCGTCGCGCCCCATATAAGGTCGCTATCGGCAAGGCGGCGGCCGTCAAGGTCTTCTACAAAGGTCGCGAAGTCGACCTATCTAAATACAACCAATCAGGGGTTGTTCGTTTGGTGCTGGAATAAAGCAATGAGTCATCTTCATATCATGCGTCGCAAGACGAGTTCAGTACGTGTCGGCGATATCCACATTGGTGGTGATGCACCCATCGTCATTCAGTCTATGACCAATACAGATACCGCTGATGCTGTGGGTACGGCAAAGCAGGTCTACGAATTGGCAAAAGCAGGTTCAGAGTTGGTGCGTATCACGGTGAATACGACCGAAGCCGCCATTCAAGTACCCGTCATCCGCAAGATGTTGGATGACATGGGATGTGACGTTCCGCTCATCGGTGACTTCCATTACAACGGACATCGTTTACTCACTGAATATCCAGAGTGTGCTCAAGCGCTGGCGAAGTATCGAATCAACCCAGGTAACGTGGGAAAGAACCGCAAAGGTGAAGACCAATTCGCCATGATGATCGCGGTGGCCAAACAGTATGACAAGCCGGTGCGTATCGGCGTCAACTGGGGAAGTCTGGATCAGGATCTAGTCGTGCGCATGATGGATGAGAACTCCAAACTGGCGCAGCCGAAAGAGGCGAACGAAGTGACGCGCGAGGCGCTCATCGTCTCGGCATTGCAGAGTGCGCAACGCGCCGAAGAGTTGGGGTTGCCGCACAATCGTATCGTGCTGTCGTGCAAAGTGAGTGCGGTGCAGGATCTGATCGCGGTGTACACCGAATTATCCAAGCGCAGTGACTATCCTTTGCATCTTGGTTTGACCGAAGCGGGTATGGGTTCCAAGGGCATCGTGGCTTCGACAGCGGCCTTGTCCGTGCTGTTGCAGCGCGGTATCGGTGACACCATCCGTATCTCGTTGACGCCTGAGCCGAATGGCGACCGTACGCAAGAAGTGGTGGTGGGGCAGGAGATATTGCAGACCATGGACTTGCGCTCATTCGCGCCGATGGTGACTGCTTGTCCTGGATGTGGCCGTACCACCAGCACCGTGTTCCAAGAGTTGGCGCAGGACATCCAGCGTTATCTGCGTTCGCAGATGCTGGTGTGGCGCGAGCAGTATGTCGGCGTGGAAGAGATGGATGTGGCTGTGATGGGTTGTATCGTCAATGGTCCCGGTGAAAGCAAGTTGGCGAACATCGGCATTAGCTTGCCGGGTACAGGCGAGACGCCTTCAGCTCCGGTGTATGTTGATGGTGAGAAGACGGTGACGTTACGCGGTGAGAACATAGCCGAGGAATTCCAGAAGATCGTCGATGACTACGTAGCCAACAAATATCCAAAGCGCACGGCGGGTGATAAGCCAGCCAAGCGTATCGAAATCAAAGCGATCTAAACAAGATGAGTAATCCCTCCTTACAAGCCGTAAAAGGCATGAATGATATTTTGCCGGACGAGGCGCAACTGTGGCTGTGGTTCGAGGATACGGTACGCGAATGGCTGGAAGCCTATGGCTATCGCAACATCCGTATGCCATTGGTGGAACCGACGGCGCTGTTCAAACGCGCCATCGGTGAGGTGACCGACATCGTTGAGAAAGAGATGTACAGCTTCGAAGATAGCTTGAATGGCGATCAACTCACCTTGCGTCCTGAAGGTACGGCATCCTGCGTGCGTGCTGTGTTGCAGCACAATCTGCTGTATAACGCGCCGCAGCGCTTGTATTACCAAGGCCAGATGTTCCGTCACGAACGTCCTCAGAAAGGGCGTTATCGCCAGTTCCATCAAGTCGGCGTAGAAGCATTGGGCTTTGCGGGACCGGATATTGACGCCGAACAGATCGTGATGTGCGCGCGTTTGTGGAAAAAGTTGGGCATCAAGGACGTGGCGTTGCAGATCAATACGCTGGGCGATGTTGCTTCGCGCCAACGCCATCGTGAGAAGCTCATCGCTTATTTCGAGCAACACAAAGAAGCATTGGATGCCGAGGCACAACGTCGCTTGTACAGCAACCCATTGCGCATCCTCGATACCAAGAACCCTGCGATGCAGGAGTTGGTGAGTGCGGCACCGAAGTTGATGGACGAGTTGGATGAGGATGCGGTCAAGCATTTTGAAGCAGTGCAAGCCATCCTGAAGCAACATGGCATCCCCTACGAGATCAACACGCGCTTGGTGCGCGGATTGGATTACTACAACCGCACGGTGTTCGAGTGGGTCACTACGCGTCTCGGTGCGCAAGGAACGATCTGCGCTGGCGGTCGTTACGATGGGTTGATCGAGCAGATCGGAGGCAAGCCTGCACCTGCTTGTGGTTTCGCGATGGGCGTGGAGCGTCTGTTGACCTTGCTTCAAGAGGATGGCATGCAGAACCCTGCGGCACCTTTGGATGTGTATGTGGTGCATCAAGGTGAGCAAGCGCAGTCCTTGGCTTGGCGTGTGGCGGAAACCTTGCGCGATGGTGGCTTGAAAGCATTGTTACATTGCGGTGGTGGCAGTTTTAAATCGCAGATGAAGAAGGCGGACGGTAGCGCCGCTACTTACGCGATCATTATCGGTGATGACGAAGTGGCTGCCAATGCGGTCACCTTCAAACCTTTGCGCGGCGGTGGTGAGCAGCAAAGAATCGGTGTGGAAGCGTTGCAAGTAAAGATTCGTGAATTGATCAAATAAAGGAAAGAAAATGGCTGAGTTAGATTTGCAAGAACAAGAACAGGTCGATGCGCTCAAGGCGTGGTGGAAAGACAATGGCAAGTGGGTGGTCGGCGTATTGGTCGTCGCGTTGTTGGCGTTCGCGGGAACTCAGTTCTGGAAGAAACACCAAGCCAGCCAAGCTGATGATGCTGCCAAACTTTATGTGGAAGTGATGAAGCAGGTCTCTACCAACGATGCCAAGCGCATCGGCGATGCGGCGGATGCGTTGGCCAGCAAATACGGTAGCAGTGCCTATGCGCCACGCGCGCAATTGTTGGCGGCGCAAGCCAGCCTCCAAGCTAAAGATATTCCACATGCCAAAGCGCAACTGTTCTGGGTCATCGAGCACGCCAATGAAGTCGCGCTACAGGATGCCGCTCGTTTGAAGTTGGCGAGCGTGTTGCTGGACGAGAAAAAATATGACGAGGCGCTGAAGCAGCTGGATGCCGCTCATCCAGAATCATTCACAGGTTTGTACTCAGACTTGAAGGGGGATGTATTGGGAGCGATGGGTAAGGTGGCAGAGGCACGTGCGGCTTATCAACAAGCGTTGGATAAGACAGATGCCAAGAGCATGTATCGCAACCTGATCCAACTGAAGTTGGATGGTTTGGGCGCGGCAAAATGAGATTCGGTCGTCTTCTAGCGCTTGCGGTAACTGCATCTCTCGTTGCTTGTAGCAGTGACAAGGCCACAGTCGAGCCAGCCAAGTTAGTCTCTTTCAAACCATCTGCGAAGGTGGAAGTACGCTGGAAGCAGCATGTGGGTGAGGCTGGCTTCAGTGTGCTGACACCAGCCGTCACGCGTGAAGGCGTGTTCGCTGCGGACACCAAGTATGTGTACCGTTTCGATCGCGACAATGGCAAAAAAGTATGGCGTATCGAACCCGGCTTCACTGTCTCGGGTGGGGTGGGGGCTGGTGACGGACTGGTCTTAGTCGGCGGGGATAAAGGTGAAGTTGCCGCCTATGAAGACGAAACGGGCAAGTTGCGTTGGAAGACGAAAGCCTCCAGCGAGGTGTTGAGCGCACCCAAGATTGCCGACGGCATCGTGGTGGTACGCACAGGCAATGGCCGTATCGCTGGATTGGACGCGCAGGATGGCAAGCGTATCTGGTTGTATGAGCGTTCAACGCCGACTTTGATCGTGCGTAACCATGCTGGTATCGTCATTCGAAACGGCATGGTGTACGCAGGTTTCGCAGCAGGCAAAGTGGCGGCGATCGGTCTGACCAAAGGCGTTGTGATTTGGGAATCGGCGGTATCGCATCCCAAGGGCAATACCGAGCTTGAGCGTATCAGTGATATCACCAGCCTACCCGCAGTAGACGACACTCAGATCTGTGCGGTGGCGTTCCAAGGGCGAATAGCGTGTTTTGATGCGGTACAAGGCGGCACCTTGTGGTCGCGCGATTTCTCTAGTGACAAGGGCTTGTCTCTATTCGGTTCCAATCTATACATCACCGACTCCGACAGCAATGTGTTGGCGGCAGATAGAGCAACAGGTAGTTCTTTGTGGAAAAACGATCAGCTGTCGTTCCGTGCCGCAACAGTCGCATTCCCTTTGGATGATTTCCTGTTGGTGGGCGACTACGAGGGTTATATCCATGTGTTGAAGCGCGAGGACGGTAGTTTCGTCGCGCGCCAAAAGACAGATGGCAGTTCCATATTTACGCCACCAGTCACATTGGGTGACGGTGCGTTGATCCAAACCAGCGAAGGCGAGCTGTATTCCATCGCCATCAAATAACGATATTCATGTTACCTACACTCGTACTCGTCGGTCGTCCTAACGTCGGCAAATCCACTTTGTTCAATCGCCTCACGCGTAGTCGTGATGCCTTGGTGGCCGACCAACCCGGACTGACGCGCGACCGCCACTATGGCAAAGGTCGAGTCGGCGAGCGTCCTTATCTGGTGGTGGATACCGGTGGTCTGGAACCTGTCGCCAAAGAAGGCATCCTGTACGAGATGGCGAAACAGACACGTCAAGCTATCGACGAAGCGGATCTTGTGCTGTTCATCGTCGATGGACGTGCGGGACTGACTCCGCAAGACCGCATCATCGCGACACAACTGCGCAAGACAGGGCGTCCGTTGATGCTGTTGGTGAATAAGTCTGAGGGCATGCAAAGCGCGCGTGCCACGGTCGAGTTCCATGAACTCGCTTTGGGCACTCCTATTCCTATCTCATCCGCGCATGGTGACAACGTCACGGAGATGATCGGTCTTGCGTTGGATGAATTGCCTGCTTTCGAAGAAGAGAGCGAAGAGAAATCGACTCATCCCAAGCTAGTCATCGTGGGGCGTCCCAACGTGGGGAAATCAACGTTGGTCAACGCCATCCTGGGTGAAGAGCGCGTCATCGCCTACGACCAGCCGGGAACGACGCGCGATTCCATCTACATCGACTTCGAACGTGGTGGAAAGCAGTACACCATCATCGATACCGCGGGCGTGCGTCGCCGTGGCAAGATCGACGAAGCCATCGAGAAGTTCTCCGTGGTGAAGACCTTGCAGGCTATCGAAGATGCGAATGTCGTCGTATTGGTGGTGGATGCGCGCGACCAGATCACCGAGCAGGATGCACACCTTGCAGACTTCGTATTGCAAACAGGCCGAGCATTGGTGTTGGCGGTGAACAAATGGGATGGTCTGGACGAGTACAAGCGTGATACCGCCAAGCGCGACATCGAGCGCAAGCTACACTTCTTGAGCTTCGCCAAGCGTCACTTCATCTCTGCTCTGAATGGCACGGGGGTGGATGCTTTGCTCAAGTCTGTCAATCAAGCGTATGAAGCTGCAATGAGAAAGTTGCCTACGCCACAATTGACACGCGTGCTGCTAGCCGCTGTTGAGAAGCAACAACCGCCACGCGGCAGCATCTTCCGCCCCAAGATGCGTTATGCCCACCAAGGTGGCAGCAACCCACCCCTCATCGTGGTGCATGGAAGTGCGCTGGATAAAGTCCCTGAGACCTATCGTCGTTATCTGGAATCGTGCTTTAGTGATGCCTTCAAGCTGGAAGGCACGCCCTTGCGCATCGAATTCAAGTCGGGCAAGAACCCGTTTGCAGACAAAGCCCCTAGGCCGCTGACTGAGAGCGAAGAGAGAGCCGCACATACAGCCCGCAAGCGCGGACGCCGCAAGTACGGCTGAACTTGCCTGCCACTTTCTAAATTCTGGGTTATCCAGTAGAGTGGCACCGTCTTAACCACCATAAGAGTCGATAATCATGAGTACAAAAGGGCAACAACTACAAGACCCGTTCCTGAATGCATTGCGCAAGGAACATGTGCAGGTCGCGATCTACCTCGTCAACGGAATCAAGCTGCAAGGGCAGGTCGAGTCATTCGATCAATATGTGGTGTTACTGAAGAACACGGTCACCCAGATGGTCTATAAACACGCCATCTCCACCATCGTCCCTGCGCGCGCTGTCACTATCCCATTCGACGCTGAGTGATGTCTGAAGCAACCACCGTCGCCAATACGGCGATATTGGTCAGTCTTGACCTTGGCACTCCCGATTACGCAGAAAGCCTAGAAGAGTTACGTCTCCTTGCGGAAAGTGCTGGGGTGCGCACACTCGCGCTGGTCGAGGGCAAGCGTCAGCGCCCCGATGCCGCAACCTTCGCGGGAAGCGGCAAGGTGGAGGAGATCGCTGCGCTGGTCGAAGAATTGGAAGCGCCACTGGTGATCTTCAATCATGACCTCTCGCCTGCGCAGATGCGTAATCTGACTACCAAGATCCAAACGCGTGTCATCGATCGCACCATGTTGATCTTGGATATCTTCGCCTTGCGTGCACAAAGCCATGAGGGCAAGGTGCAGGTCGAATTGGCGCAGCTCAAATACCTATCCACTCGTCTGGTGGGTATGAATATGGACATGGGGCAGCAGAAGTTCGCTGTCGGCGCACGCGGCCCTGGTGAGACCCAACTTGAACTGGATAGACGCAAACTGGATAGACGTGTCCATCTGTTGAATGAGCGCCTGAAGCAGCTCAAGCGCCATCGTGAGTTGCAGCGCAAAGCTAGAGACCGTTCCGATGTGATGTCCGTATCCATCGTGGGTTATACCAATGCAGGTAAGTCGACGATGTTCAATCGGCTGACCAATTCCAATGTCTATGCGGCGAACCAGTTATTTGCCACGCTGGATACCACGGCACGCAAGATATTTCTTGAGGGAGACAGTCCTAAACAGGTCATTTTGTCTGATACGGTGGGCTTCATCCGGCATCTCCCACATGGCTTGGTGGCTGCGTTCCGCAGTACCTTGGAAGAGACGGCGCAAGCCGATCTGTTGCTCCATGTCGTGGATGTGAATAGTCCCGAGAGGCACGATCAAGTGGCCGAAGTGAACAAGGTCTTGGCTGAGATCGGGGCGAACAAGATTCCGCAGATCGTGGTGTATAACAAGATCGACTTACAAGCCTTGGCGGCGGGCGTTAAGCGTGATGAATATGGTAATATCACCGCCGTTAATCTAAGTGCGAAAACGGGTGATGGATTACCTGATCTGCGTGCTGCGCTAGCAGAATTTAGAGATATGCCGAGAGTGGAAGCGGCGGCAGTAGAGTGGCACCCCCTCAACGACCATTAGTAGAAGAAGGTAAAGAATATGGGACTGAATGACCCGCAATGGGGTAAGAACAACAGCGGCGGCCCTCCAGATCTGGAGGAGGTGATGCGCAACATCAACAAAAAGATTCAATCGCTGTTTGGTGGTTCCGGCGGCGGTTCTCCCAATAAGTCGGGAGGCACTAGTGGCGGTGGTTTTGGCGGTATTGGCCTAATCGTTGTAATCGTTGCCCTGATCTGGGTCGGTAGCGGCTTCTACATCGTCGATGCAAGTCAGCGCGGTGTCGTGCTACGTTTCGGTAAACAAGTCGAAGTGACAGAGGCTGGTCCACGTTGGCACTTGCCTTATCCGATCGAAACGGTGGAAGTGGTCAATCTGAGTCAAGTTCGCACGGTCGAAGTGGGTTATCGCGAGAACGTGAAGAATAAGATGCTCAAAGAGTCCCTGATGTTGACCGACGACGAGAACATCATCGACATCCAGTTCGCAGTGCAGTATTTCTTGAAAGACCCAGGCGAATACCTGTTCAATAACCGTGCGACGGATGAGAACGTGCGTCAATCTGCTGAGACGGCCATTCGTGAAGTCGTTGGTAGAAGCAAGATGGACTTCGTGCTGTATGAAGGTCGCGAACAAGTGGCTGCGTCGACCACCAAGTTGATGCAAGACATCTTGGATAAATACAAGTCGGGTATCGTCATCAGCAAGATCACCATGCAGAACGCGCAACCGCCTGAGCAGGTGCAAGCAGCTTTCGATGATGCGGTCAAAGCGGGCCAAGATCGTGAGCGTCAGAAGAACGAAGGTCAAGCCTACGCGAATGACGTTGTGCCAAAAGCCAAAGGTGCGGCGGCGCGTTTGATGCAAGAGGCAGATGGTTATAAGCAAAGCGTGATTGCGAATGCGGAAGGTGATGCGAGTCGCTTTAAGCAGATCCTTGTTGAATACGAAAAAGCACCAAGCGTGACGCGTGAGCGTATGTACATCGACATGATGCAGCAGATCCTCACAAGCAGCAGCAAGGTCTTGATCGACCAAAAGACTGGAAACGGTAGCTTGCTCTACCTGCCTTTGGATAAGTTGATCCAGAGCACCAATCCAACGCCGTCGCCAGAGGCTGTGCAAGCCGCTCAAGTGGCCAAAGTGGCAGAGCAGGGGGCGACCCCAGTGAGTGAATTCGCACAACCACGTACGACTGGGTTGGGCCGTGATCGGGAGGCTCGCTAAATGAATCAGAAGATGAAAAATATGTTGGTAGGCGCAGTCGTTTTGCTGATCTTGGTTGGCATGAGTGCCTTCGTGGTGGATCAGCGTCAGACGGCTATCGTGTTCCAGTTGGGTGAAGTGATGCGCGTGGAGACGACTCCGGGGCTGAAGTTCAAAGTGCCTTTGGTGCAGAACGTGCGCTATTTCGATTCACGTATCTTGACGTTCGATGCTGCCGAGCCGGAGCGTTTTATCACGGCCGAGAAGAAGAACGTGTTGGTGGATTCTTTCGTCAAATGGCGCATATTCGATGTGAAGCAGTATTACATCAGCGTCGGTGGTGACGAGGCGCGTGCTCAGACTCGTTTGATGCAGACCGTCAATTCCGCTATGCGTGAAGAATTCGGTAAGTTGACCATCCACGATGTGGTGTCTGGTAAACGTGACGAACTGATGCGCGTCGTTCAAGAGAAGACCGATGGCGATGCCCGCAAGATCGGTGTCGAAGTGTTGGACGTGCGTTTGAAGCGTGTCGACTTCCCAGTTGAGATCAGTGATTCGGTCTATCGCCGTATGGAAGCAGAACGTAAGCGTGTGGCGAACGAGCTACGCGCGACAGGTAATGCTGAAAGCGAAAAGATACGTGCGGATGCGGATCGTCAACGTCAGGTGATCTTGGCGCAGGCTTATCGTGATGCGCAGAAGATCAAAGGTGAAGGTGATGCCAAAGCCTCATCCTTGTACGCTGGTGCGTTTGGCCGTAACTCTGAGTTCTACGCTTTCTACCGCAGTCTGGATGCCTACAAGCAGACCTTCAAGAACAAGAGCGATGTGATGGTGCTCGATCCGAGTTCCTCCTTCTTCAAGTATCTGAAGAGCTCCAACAAGGGCGGCGGCAGATAGTCTGAGTGATGGGTGATTATTGGCTGATCGCCTTTGGGTTGATGTTGGTGCTGGAAGGGATCATACCGTTCCTATTTCCTGCTGAGTGGCGCGAGACCTTGCGCAAAGTCGCTCAGTTCCAAGACGGGCAAGTACGCTTTCTTGGGCTCACCTTGATGTTGAGTGGGCTGTTATTGATTTATTGGATCAAATGATGAATTGGTTGTTACCTGAGAATATTCAAGACATGTTGCCGGATGAGGCATGGCGCATCGAAGGCATGCGCCGTGAGGTGTTGGAATTCCTGCGCTTGTCTGGGTATCAGTTAGTCGCACCTCCCTTGCTTGAGTACGCTGAGTCATTGCTCATCATCGACAGTGCAGAGATGGAGCTACGCACCTTCAAACTTGTCGACCAATTGAGTGGCCGCACCTTGGCTTTGCGCGCGGATATCACACCACAAGTGGCGCGTATCGATGCTCACCTATTGAATCGTAAAGGCATCACTCGTCTGTGTTACGCAGGAAGCGTCGTGCATACCCAACCTGCCGGTTTGATGCGCACACGCGAACCGTTGCAGATCGGCGCTGAGCTTTATGGGCATGCTGGTATTGAGAGCGATCTAGAAGTGCAACGCTTGATGATGCAGATACTGACGTTGCTGGGCATCGAGCAAGTCCATTTGGATCTGGGGCATGTGGGTGTGTTCAGTGCATTGATGGATCATGCGAAAGTAGATGAAGCGTTGGAAGAGCAACTGTTCAATGCCTTGCAGCACAAAGATGTTCCGACACTGACTCAATTGGTCAGTGGTTTGTCGAAAGACACACAAGCTTCCGTGCTTGCTTTGGCTCAATTGTCGGGTGGTATCGAGGTGATAGCACGTGCGAAAGCCGTATTGCCCAACATTTCCCCGATAGTTGCGGCACTGAACGAACTGGAACAGGCGGCTAACCAGCTCAAGTCATTGGCTGAGAACGTGGGTATCGACTTGGCAGAGTTGCGCGGTTATCACTATCACAGCGGCATGGTGTTCGCGGCTTATCACGCGGGTAGCCACGATGCGATCGCCCTAGGTGGTCGTTACGACGATGTGGGTAAGAGCTTCGGGCGTGCACGCCCGGCGACTGGATTCAGTATGGATCTGCGCCAATTGCATGGCTTGTTAAATAAGCGTGTATTGCCGAAAGCGATACGTGCGCCCCATAAGCAAGACGCAGCGTTGCAAGCCGCTATAGATGCGTTACGTAAGCAAGGTGAGGCGGTCGTGGTCGATCTACTCGGTAAGCCGGAGCATCATGCTGAGTTGAATTGCGATAGAGAATTAGTATCAAGTGACGGCAAGTGGGTTGTCGTTAATTCGAAGAATTAAATACGTCTGGATTGGAAAGAGTCATGACTAGGAACGTCGTTGTAATCGGTACGCAGTGGGGTGATGAAGGCAAGGGTAAGGTCGTCGATTGGCTGACCGACAATGCTCAAGGGGTCGTGCGTTTCCAAGGTGGTCACAATGCGGGCCACACACTCGTCATCGGTGGCGAGAAGACCGTTCTGCACCTGATTCCTTCGGGCATCCTGCGTGATAACGTGATGTGCTACATCGGCAACGGCGTGGTCGTTTCGCCTGCTGCGTTGCTCAAAGAGATGGATCAATTGGCCGCTGCTGGCGTGCAGGTGTATGAGCGTCTGCGTATCTCTGAAGCTTGCCCACTCATCTTGCCGTATCACGAGGCCATCGACAAAGCGCGCGAGATCGCCAAAGGTGCAGCCAAGATTGGTACGACTGGACGCGGTATCGGCCCAGCGTACGAGGACAAGGTCGCACGTCGCGCCATCCGCTTACAAGACTTGTTCCATCGCAAACGTTTCGCGGCAAAGTTGGGCGAAGTGTTGGACTACCATAACTTCGTTTTGAAGAACTACTTCAACGCGCCTACCGTAGATTTCCAAAAGACGATGGATGATGCACTGGCATTGGCCGAGCGCATCAAGCCCTTGGTTCTGGACGTGCCGCGAGCTTTGTACGAAGCGAACAAAGCAGGACAGAATCTATTGTTCGAAGGTGCGCAAGGAACATTGCTGGACATCGACCACGGTACTTATCCTTTCGTGACATCCAGCAACTGTATCTCTGGTGCGGCGACGAGTGGTGCAGGTATCGGCCCACAGATGTTGCATTACGTGTTGGGCATCACCAAGGCTTACACCACACGTGTCGGTTCCGGTCCATTCCCAACCGAGTTGTACGATGCAGAGTCGAAGCAAGACCCGATCGGCAAGATGCTGGCCGAGAAGGGGCATGAGTTCGGTTCGACCACGGGACGTGCTCGCCGTTGTGGTTGGTTCGATGCGGCTGCACTTAAACGTTCCATCCAGATCAATGGCGTATCCGGTCTGTGCGTCACCAAGTTGGACGTGATGGATGGCATGGAGATGGTGCGTATCGGTGTGGGCTACAAGATCGACGGCCAGTTCAGCGACATCCTTCCTGTGGGTGCGGAATCGTTGGAGGGTTGCGAGCCCGTGTATGAAGACATGCCCGGTTGGAGCGGAACGACCGTGGGTGTGAAGCGTTTCGAAGATTTGCCGGTCGAAGCGCAGAATTATCTGAAGCGAATCGCCGAGATATGTGAAGTGCCAGTCGACATGGTCTCGACAGGACCGGATCGTGACGAGACCATCGTGTTGCGTCACCCGTTCAAGGCCTAAATGAAGTTGAGTAACACAATGTGCACGCATCGCGATAGCGGTGCGTGTTTTTATTTAAGGGAATGTGCTGCAAACAAAAACGGCTCGCTTGCGCGAACCGTTTTGTTTAAGCTTGGTGCCCAGAAGAGGACTCGAACCTCCACACCTTGCGGCACACGGACCTGAACCGTGCGCGTCTACCAATTCCGCCATCTGGGCCTTCTTGAGGGTGCGCACTTTAATTGCTATAGGATTTTGTGTCAATGACGAAAAAGAAAAAAAACATACGCGAACTCGACCCCTTCTTGGAACGGGAACGCGAACAATACGAACACCCTTTGCCTAGCCGCGAGTACATCTTGCAGATGCTGGCCGAGAAGGGGGTTCCAGTAGAACCTGAAGACCTCTGTGCATTACTGCATATCGAATTGCATGAGGAGGAGCTCTTCACCCGCCGCTTGAAAGCGATGGAGCGTGACGGTCAGATCATGCGCAACCGCAGACGCGCCATCTGCGTGGTAGACAAGCTGGATCTTATCAAGGGCAAGGTACTAGGCCATCCCGATGGATTTGGATTCTTGGTTCCTGACGATGGTAGTGCTGATTTGGTGTTGAGCGAAAAAGAGATGCACAACGTCCTGCACGGCGACACCGTGATGGCGCGAATCGGTGGGGAGGACAGGCGTGGTCGACGCGAAGCTAAGATCGTCGAAGTGCTTGAACACGCGAACACGCGTGTGGTCGGTCGTATCTACGAAGAGCATGGCATCAAGTTCGTCGTCGCAGAGAATCGTCGTATCAGTCAGGACTTTCTTGTGGCTGCTGGCGAACATAGCGATGCCAAGACAGGGCAGGTCGTCATCTTGGAGATACTGCAACAACCTTCCAAGCATGCGCAGCCCATCGGCCGCATCGTAGAAGTATTGGGTAATTATGCTGACCCAGGGATGGAGATCGAGATCGCACTGCGTAAGCATGATTTACCATACGAGTTCCCGCATGATGCAAAACACCAAGCAGAGAAATTCTCACCCCTAGTCAAGGCTGAAGATTACGCAGGACGTGAATCTGTCGTGAAGTTGCCTTTGGTCACTATCGACGGCGAGACTGCGCGCGATTTCGATGATGCCGTGTATTGCGAACCGAACAGCAAGGGATTCCGTTTGGTCGTCGCCATCGCTGATGTGAGCGCCTATGTGAAGCCGGGTGATGCACTAGACAAAGAAGCCATCAATCGCGGTAACTCGGTGTACTTCCCGCGTCGTGTGATTCCGATGTTGCCGGAAGAGCTTTCCAATGGATTGTGTTCGCTGAACCCCAATGTTGAACGTCTGTGCATGGTGTGCGATATGCAGATCAGCGCCGAGGGGGAGATCCAATCGCATCGCTTCTATCCATCCGTGATGTTCTCGCATGCACGTCTGACCTACACCAAGGTCGCCGACATGATCGCGAATCCTCAAGGTGAGAATGCGCGTGAATATGCGGCTGTATTGCCGCATATCAACAATCTGTACAAGTTGTTCCAAGTCCTGATCAAGGCGCGTGCAAAACGCGGTGCCATCGACTTCGAGACGGTAGAGACACAGATGATCTTCACCGACCAAGGCAAGATCGAGAAGATCATCCCCGTGGTGCGTAACGATGCGCACAAACTCATCGAGGAATGTATGTTGGCTGCCAACGTGTGCGCGGCGGCATTCTTGAAAGAGCATGAACATCCCATCCTGTATCGCGTCCATGAAGGTCCAACGCCAGAGAAATTGGAAGCCGTGCGCGAGTTCTTCAAGGAGTTCGGTCTGCAACTGGGCGGTGGCGACGATCCGCAAGCAGGGGATTATTCGCAACTGCTCAAACAGATCAAAGGCCGCCCCGATGCGGGTCTGTTGCAGACTGTGATGTTGCGTTCATTGCGTCAGGCCGTGTATGCGCAAGAGAACTTAGGTCACTTCGGTCTGGGTTATGAGGCTTACGCCCATTTCACATCGCCTATCCGTCGTTATCCAGACCTGTTGGTGCATCGCGCCATCAAGTCCGTGTTGGAAGGCAAGAAATACAAGCCGCAACTCAAATGGGCAGAGCTTGGTGTGCATTGCTCCATGACCGAGCGCCGTGCAGACGACGCGACACGTGACGTGGAAGCGTGGCTCAAATGCTTCTACATGCGCGACCATCTGGGCAGTGAGTTCGCAGGCACCATCTCCTCTGTCACGGGTTTCGGTCTGTTCATCTCCTTGGACAATCTGTATGTCGAAGGCTTGGTGCACGTGTCAGAGCTGGGCGCGGATTACTTCCATTTCGATGCGGCGAAACATCAGATGTTGGGTGAGCGCACCGGCAAGCGTTACCGTTTAGGTGATCGTGTGAAAGTCAAAGTAGTGCGCGTCGATATGGAAAGCACCAAGATCGATTTCACGCTGGTGGGCGAAGTCGTTCACGCTGCCGACACTCTCAACGTTGGCGCATGGGGCGCAAGTACCCCGAAGAAAGTAAAAGCAGAACCAAAAAAAGCTGAATCAAAAGGTAAGAAGACAGGAAAACGTCATGGCTGAGTCACGCATCATTCACGGCTTCCATGCCGTCACCGCCCGCATCCGTCAAAACGCAGACAGCGTGATGGAAGTGTTCGTCGATCCCTCACGTAAAGACCCGCGCGCACGTGATCTGTTGAAGTTGGCAGAGAGCAACGACGTGCGCATCATCAATGTCGATGGCAAGCGCCTCGATGGCATGGCAGGAACCCCGCGCCATCAAGGTGTCGCAGCCCGAGTGGACGCATCACAAAAAGTACAACATCTGGATGATGTGCTGGATACATTGACCGAGCCAGCTTTGATATTGGTATTGGATGGTGTGCAAGACCCGCACAACCTAGGCGCATGCTTGCGCAGTGCAGATGCCTTTGGCGTACATGCCGTCATCGCCCCCAAGGATCGCGCAGTGGGCATCAATGCCACCGTAGAAAAAGTCGCCTGTGGCGCCGCGCAGACCGTTCCCTACATCACCGTCACCAATCTTGCGCGCACCTTGCGCGAGTTGAAAGAACGCGACATCTGGGTCATCGGTATGGATGGTGAGGCTGAGACCGAATTGCATCAGGTGAAACACAAAGGTGCCGTAGCTCTGGTGTTGGGCGCCGAAGGTGAAGGCATGCGTCGCCTGACCAAAGAGACCTGTGACCAACTGGTGCGCATCCCTATGCAAGGCAGCGTGGAAAGCCTGAATGTATCCGTCAGTACCGGCGTATGCCTGTACGAAGCCAGAAGGCAACGCGTCATCTGATAGAGGAGAGAAGTTGTGCTGATGCAAAAATTCAACTTCTCGATCCAAACGCGCGATGGACAGCGCATCGTCAGCGTCGTCATCGCCGGGCGTGATCAGGAAGATGCTGAACTAAAGCTACGCCAGATGTATCGCCATTGCGAGATCGTCAGTTGTAATGCGAATGAGACGAGTGATCAAAAGACACCGCAGGTCATGTCAGTCGAAGACATCATCACGCTGATATCGAAGTGACAATCATTCTATAAACCCATCCGCCATCAATTCTTCCAGCAGATCACTGTAGTCATGCGCGCCTCTGCTGGCAGGGGCGTGTTCGAAAATGGTCTTGTTCAAAGCCGGGCTCTCCGCCAAGCTGACGTTTTCTGCGATGCGGGTGCGGCACACGTCTGCGCCGAAATGCTCTTCCACTTGTTTCAACACATCCCACGCCATCTTTCTGCGTCCATCGAAACGGGTGAGCAGGTAACGGCGTTTGACGCGTCGCTTTAGTACGTTCTCTAGAGCGTGCAGTGTCTTCTCGATCTGCATCGCGCCGTTGGTGGAAAGATGGTCTGCGGATATGGGGACGATCAGTCCATTGCAGGCGAAGATGGCGTTCAAGGAAAGTACACCGATCAAGGGGCTGCAATCCATGATCAAGGGTGCGTCTCGGTCGCCGAACTTTTCCAATCTCAGCGCGGTGTTGAGTTTGTTCACCACGTTGTATCCCTTGCCGTACAGCACATCCACCTTGGAAAGTTCGGTGTGTGATGGGATGACGTGCATGCCGTTGGTGGAGGTGTGCACCAGTTCGCGCAGGGGGCGGTTGTGGTGGAATGCAGCCAATACCGTTTCGTCGCCAGATTTGGCGGTGACGTTGGCGATAGAGCTGAATTGGGCTAGTGGGTCTAGGTCGATGGCGTAAGTGGCACGTCCACTCCGCAAGAGTGCGGCGGCGAGGTTGAGGGCTGTGGTGGTCTTGCCGACGCCGCCTTTTTGATTGAATACCGCGATGATGCTCATGGGATCAGCGCAGCAACTCCTCTATCTTACGGTTGGCACCGTGCAATTTTTTGAATAGTGCTGTCAGTAGTGCTTTGTCGATGTAGTTCTTTGCATCCCCTTTGATGCCATCTAGTCCGGCCTTTTTGAACTCAGCCACCACCAGATGATTATCCGCAGTGACAGTTGCAGAACGCTCTAGTGTCTCGTTGGCGAAGAACACGCCTTCACCGATACATTCCCCGCTATGGATGATGCCAACAGCCTTACCCCTGTAATAAGCGGTAGCAGTTCCGAACAGGATGACGAAGAACGAGGTCATGTCTTCGCCCTCGGTCGTCATTGCTTCGCCTTGTGAGAAGGTCCTGATCTCGGCATGTTCTGAGATGGGGGTGAGCCACTCGCTAGGGATGGGGTCGAAGAAGGAGCACTTGCGCAACTCGTTGAAACGATCAGAAGAGGCCTCGTCGAGGCGTTGGGTGAAGCTGACTAAGCTGGCTTGGATTGCATCGAGATCGTCCATCGTCTACTCCCAATTTCAAACATGCGCGCAAGTTACCACAAGCCGTAGCGTATGTGTTGCAGAGCGCGTTTCAGATAAACTCCTGCTATGGATATCAAGATACTGTGGGACAAAGAGGCACTCCTAAAAGCAAAGACGTTCGAGCCTTTGCATCCCGTCATCGCTCGCATGGATCAAGCGCACTTTCCGACGTTGCAGGAATGCAATGCGCTGTTACGGGCACATGAGCCGAACATAAAGGTCCATAACGGCACTGCGCTGTCCTTTGTTCCGCAGGAATATGGCAAGTTGGAATTCGAGGCGCAGTACGAGCCGCGTTGCTATTTGAAGGGCGAAGTGCCTACCCGTGCGGACAACTGGCACGACTTGCTGAATGCGCTGGTGTGGTTGACCTTTCCTAAGGCCAAGACGGCGATCAATGGACGACACTACGCCGCATTGACTCATGCGGCGTTGCCGGAAGGTGGGAGCGAGCGGGGTGCTACGCGCGACGCCATCACTTTGCTGGACGAATCTGGCGTCATAGTTCCGTATGCGGACGATGGCTTGGCTGAACTGTTGCGCGGATTCCAGTGGAAGGAATTGTTCTGGCATCAGCGGGAGAAACTGGAAGCCAATATGGGCTTCTACATCTTCGGGCACGGGCTTTATGAAAAGGCGCTGAATCCCTATGTTGGCATGACTGGGCAAGGCTTGTTACTTCCCGTGGAGAAGGCTTTCTTCACTTGGTCGCTAGAGCAGCGCTTGGAACATCTGGATGAAAAGTTGGCGGGCTATCTTTCGAATGCTGAGAATGCATGCAGCACGCGTGAGCTTTCGCCTGTGCCTTTGTTGGGGATACCGGGATGGAGTGCGGATAACGAAGTGCCCGCGTATTACGACAACACCGACTATTTCCGTGCGGGCAGGCAGAGCGCTGCACAACGCAAGCCACTCAATACCGCGCCTTCTAGCGTCGCAGGATAATCGCCGGCCGTGTAATCCCCCGCTAGCAGCAGATTAGGGATGGCGGTACGTTGAGTAGGACGGTCCAGATCCGGTGAGCAGCAAAAGGTCGCGCGTTTCTCTGCGATGACTTTGAACCAATCGGGCTGAGCGACGATACCGAACTCTTCTCTTAGCTCGACGATGACTTTTTCAGCCAACGCTTCCTGACTTAAATCCTGATGGATACCTTCCGCGCTGATGACAGCAGCGAGTAAGCCGTGTTGTGCGGCGATCTGACCTTTGTCGAATAGCCATTGGCTGAAGCGCTGATGCAGTCCGATCATAGGATGGGGCAGACGCACGTGCAGGGGATATTGCAGATAGACGGTGTAGATGGGTTGTTGTTCCAACGCCTCTATTTGCGAGACGGTTCGAGCCATCTCAGGGATAGTGCATAACAGCTTGGCGGCAACGCTGGGTGGCGCGGCACAGATGACGTGACTGAAAGTATGTGTGCCTTCGGCGGTCACCAGTTCGATGCCATCTTCTTTGCAGGCGATCGTTCCCACTCCGCACGAGAGATGCACTTTGCCGCCATGCTGCTCAACATAGTCTGCCGCACGTTGAGGGAGCAAGGCGGTGAAGTCGATGCGCGGCAACAACATGTCGCTATCCGCGCGTTTGCGGTTGAGCGCATCGTGCAGCACATTGAGCAAGACCTGCGCAGAGGCTTTATGGATGGGCGTGTTCAACGCGGCGATACACAGGGGTTCCCATAGTTTGAGGGTGAGGTCGGCATCTTGGCCGAACTCGGCGAGCAGTTGTTTGACTGTCTTGTCCTGTTCGAGCTTGAACTTCAATCCCTGTAGCTTGAGCATGAAGCCAGCTGCCTTCATGCGTTCACTCCAAGTCAGACCTTGCGCATTGAGTAGGGCGACCAATAGATGCAGCGGAGCGGGGAGGCGAGGTGCTTTTAGCGAGAACTGACCGTGCAGATCGAGCTGTAAAGGCAGACACAGGAAATCATTTTCGATGTTGCCACCCACCAGTTCGATGAGGCGCAAGGTCTCGCGGTAGCATCCGAGCAATAGATGTTGCCCGTTGTCGAGCTGAGTGTCGTTATGCAGAACGCCGCGAGCCCGTCCACCCAGTTGTTTGGCACTTTCAAAGACGGTGACGTTGATGCCGCGCGAAGTGAGCTCGGCAGCGGCGGCCATCCCTGCATATCCGCCACCGATTACCCCGACACTTAGTTGCTGAGCCATGCCTTGAACGCGAGCCACAGTTTGTAACGTGAAGTGAGCGAGACGCGCTCTTTTAAGACGTGGCAACCGCTAGAGACGACCTCTTCCAGCACCGCACGATAGATGGCTGCCATGATGAGTCCCACGCGTTGTGCTTTGCGATCAGCGGCGGGCAGATGGTCCAGTGCCTGTTGATAGAAACGTTGTGCGCGCTCGATCTGGAACGCCATCAGTTTTTGGAAGTTTGGAGTCTCGCGTGAATTGAGGATGTCGGCAGCCGTGACACCGAACTGTTGCATCTCGTCCA